>VFQR01000292.1_pt1 | contig 87674 bp, 90 predicted proteins | sample 3512321 | NCBI WGS metagenome assembly VFQR01 (sample SAMN10412374, study PRJNA504923) | tailings metagenome | isolation source: Relicate 3 Philex TSF1 revegetated site | place: Philippines: Tuba, Benguet | collected 2017-08-29 | reverse complement strand
GTCGTGCTGGACGAGGCCGACGAGATGCTCGACATGGGCTTCGCCGAGGACATCGACGCCATCCTCGAAGGCACCCCCGAGGAGCGCCAGACGGTGCTCTTCTCGGCCACCATGCCCGCCCGCATCGGGGCCATCGCGCGGAGCCACCTGCGCGATCCGGTGCGCGTGCGCATCGAGCGCGAGCGGGCGGCCCCCGGCGAGGCCCCGCGCGTGCGCCAGAGCGCCTACATCATGGCCCGGGCCCACAAGCCCGCCGCCCTGGCGCGCCTGCTCGACGTCGAGGCGCCGGCGGCGGCCATCGTCTTCTGCCGCACCCGCACGGAGGTCGACTCCCTGGCCGAGACGCTGACCGGCCGCGGGTACCGCGCCGAGGCGCTCCACGGGGGCATGACCCAGGAGGCCCGCGACAAGGTCATGGGGCGCCTGCGCGCCGGCACGGCCGACCTCCTCGTCGCGACCGACGTCGCCGCCCGGGGCCTGGACATCGACTCCCTCACCCACGTCGTGAACTACGACGTGCCGTCGGCACCGGAGGCGTACGTCCACCGCATCGGGCGCGTCGGCCGCGCCGGCCGCGAGGGCGTCGCGATCACCCTGGCCGAGCCGCGCGAGCACCGGCTGCTCAAGAACATCGAGCGCGTCACCGGCCAGCGCATCACCACGGCCACGGTGCCGACGGTGGCGGACCTGCGCGCCCGCCGCCTGGAGATGCTGCGGGCCACCCTGCGCGAGACGATCCTGGCGGGCGGCCTCGACCGCTTTCGGGTGGTCGTCGAGACGCTCGCCGACGAGTTCGACGTGATGGAGGTCGCCCTCGCCGCCACCAAGCTCGCGCACGACGCCGCGGGCGGGCCGGCCGACGACGAGGCGGAGATCCCCACGGCCGCGCCGACGCCGGACCGCGGGCGGCACGATCGCGGCGGGAAGGGCGGACGCCCCGGCGCGCCCGGAGGCCGCCGCCCGTCGGGGCCCACGACGCGCGTGTTCGTGGGGGCCGGGCGCAGCGCCGGCATCCGGCCGCAGGACCTCGTGGGCGCGGTCACCGGCGAGTCGTCGCTCACCGGCCGCGACGTGGGTGCCATCGAGATCTTCGACCGTTTCTCGCTCGTCGAGGTCCCGCTCGCCTCCGCCGACCACGTCGTCACCGCGCTCCGCGGCACGACGATCAAGGGCCGCAAGGTCACGATCCGTCGCGAGCGCGAGAACCCGGGGCGGCAGGGGAGGGGCCCGACGGGATAGCGTGACCCCGGACGCGGCGACGGGAGGGCGGACCGGTGAGCGAAGCGCTCGAGAGGCTGGTGGCACAGGGCGAGGAGCAGGGCTGCCTCAACCTGACCGAGGTCGGCGAGGCGCTGGCCGACGCCGACGCCGGTGACGACGAGGTGGCCGCCTTCTACGACCGCCTGCGTGAGCGTGGCGTGGACGTCACCGACGACTGCGGCAAGGCGGAGACGCCGCCGACCAGCGTCACGAACGGCGCGGTGGCCGACTCGACCACCGACGCCATGCAGCTCTTCCTCAACGAGGTGCGGCGTCACCCGCTGCTGCTGCCGGCCGAGGAACGGCGCCTCGCCCAGCTCGTGGAGGAGGGCGACGCGGCGGCGAAGGAGCGGATGATCCTCTCCAACCTGCGCCTGGTGATCTCCATCGCGCGCCGCTACCAGGGAGGGGCCGAGCTCACGCTGCTCGACCTGATCCAGGAGGGCATCCTGGGCCTCACCCGCGCGGTCGAGAAGTTCGACTGGCGGCGGGGCCTTCGGTTCTCGACCTACGCGACGCTCTGGATCCAGCAGGCGATCCAGCGGGCGCTCGCCAACCAGTCGCGCACCATCCGGCTGCCCGTGCACGTCGTGGAGCGCCAGCAGCGGGTCGCCCGGGCCGAGCGCACGCTCTTGGGGAAGCTCGGCCGGGAGCCCACCGACGAGGAGATCGCCGCCGAGAGCCGCCTCACCGTGGAGCGGGTGCGCGAGGCGCACGCGCTTCCGCGCACGGTGGCGAGCCTCGACCGGCCGGTGGGGGAGGACGGCGACGCCTCGCTCGGCGACCTCATCCCCGCCGAGCCCGAGGAGCCGCTGGCTGACGTCGAGGTGGGGCTCCGCCGGGACCTCCTCGACGCCGCCCTGGCCACCCTGCCGGAGCGCGAGCGCGAGGTGCTCGCGGCCCGGTACGGCATCGGCGACCGCGAGCCCGAGACGCTCGAGTCCATCGGGAAGCGGCTCGGTGTGAGCCGCGAGCGCGTGCGGCAGATCGAGCGCGCCGCGCTCGAGCGCCTGGCCCGCGCCCGCGAGGCCGAGGCGCTGAGGGACCTGGCCGCCTGATCCCCCGGCCCCGGGGCTCGTGCCCGGGGCCCCCGCGGCCGATGGGGGCTGCATGCTGCTCACCATCCTCATCGCCGTCGGCGCCGCGATCGCCGTGGGCGCCGCCGCCTGGTTCGGCCTCGCCTACGTGATGCGCCGCCCCTCGCTCGCCCGCCGCCTCGTGAAGATCCCGCCGTTCCGCTGGGTGATGGCCCGCATGACGGCCGCCGGCATGAAGGCCGCGCGCCGCAAGGCCGAGCGCGACGGCGTCATCCCCACGGGCCGCCCGGTGAGCGACCTGGAGGTCGCCCTCGCCGTGAGCGACACCGACGAGGCCCGTCACGCCCGCGCCATGCTCGCCCGGCTGAGCCCGGCGCAGCGCAACGAGCTGAGCCGCCGCACCATGGGCACCGACGGGCTCGCCGGCCTCATGTCCGACGGATCCGCCGCGGAGGCCGAGGCCCTCGGGCGCGCGAACCGGCGCCGCGTGGCCGGCACCGCCGCCCCCACGGGCGACCCGTCGCGCGACGCCCAGCGCCGCAAGGCCGTCGCCAAGCGCCGCGCCCAGCGGAAGGCCGCCGCCCGCCGTTAGGTGAGGTGCCCCGGTAGGCTCGGGGCGTGAGCGACGAGGGCTTCTTCATCGACCACGTCATCTACGGCGTGGTCGACGTCGACCGGGCGGCCGAGCGCCTGCGCGACGAGCACGGCCTCGGCAGCGTGGCGGGCGGGCCGCACCTCGGCGGCACCACCAGCCGCCTCGTGCCGCTCGGGCCGGAGTGCTTCCTGGAGCTGCTCGGGATCGTCGACACCGGCAAGGACGACGGCGCCTGGCTGGAGGCCACCCTCCAGGGCGAGGACCGCATCCTCTGGTGGTGCCTGGGGGTCTCCCACCTCGACGAGACGGCCGGCCGCCGCGGCCTGCCGCTGCGCGTGGGGCAGGCCCGGACCCCCGGCCAGGACGAGATCACCTTCCGCTCCTGCGGCATGCCGCAGTACCCGCTCCCGTTCTTCCTCGAGCTCATCGGCGACCGGGCCGTACGGCACCGCATCCAGGCCGAGCGCTACGAGGCCGCCGGCCACACCTGCGCGCCGACGGGGTACACGTTCGTGGAGGTCGGTGACCACCAGCCGGTGCTCGAGGGCTGGCTCGGTCCTGACCACGGCCTGCCCGTCCGCTACGCCCCCGGCACCGGCCGGGGCATCCACGCCTGCGGCATCGCGACCGCGGGCGGCGAGATCGTCCTGCGCTGATCGGAGGGGGTACGCGCATGTCGTCGCACATCCACAGCAGCCACGAGTCCGTCTCGGGCGGGTTCACCGAGACGGCGTCCGACTACGAGGACGCCGTCCGCTTCAACATCGAGGGCGCCCAGCGGCTCGTGCTGACGATCCCGCCCGGCCGCTACGACGACGTGCTCGACGTGGGCTGCGGGACCGGCTGGGCGGCCCAGGCGGTCATCGACCGCTTCCGCCCGGCCCGCATCACGGGCGTGGACCCGGCCGAGGGGATGCTGGAGAAGTTCGAGCAGAAGCTCGGGGGCATCGAGGGGGTGGACGTCACCCTCGTGAAGGCCGACGTCGAGAACATGCCGGTGCCCGACGGCGCCTTCGACCTCGTCATCTGCTCGATGGCGTACCACTGGTTCCCGCGCAAGTGGGAGGCCGCGGCCGCGATGGCGCGGGCGCTCAAGCCGGGCGGCGTCATCGCCATCCTCATGTCGGGCCGCGGCGGCGAGCAGGCGTACCGGGACGTCATCTCCAACGTCGAGCCGATCAACTACCGCTGGGTGGGCGCCTTCGACGGCAACCTGCGCAACCAGGACGAGATGGAGGACTACCTCGTCCAGGCCGGCCTGGAGCCCGTGGACATCTGGATGGAGACCCGGGTGCGCAACACCACGGTCGAGGCGTACATGGAGCGGATGCGCGTGGTCGCCGGCCACATGATCGGGGACCAGTCCGAGGCCGAGGTTGCCGAGTACGTCGCGAAGATCGAGGCCGGCCTGCGGGCGCGGTCCGGCCCGCGCGGCTGGCGCTACGAGTTCGCCAAGCTCTTCGCGATCGCCCGCAAGCCCTAGAGGGCGGTGACGGGGCTCCGGCCGGTCGTCCTCATGCGGCACCCGCCGGTGCCGGCGCAGACATCGCACTCCGGCGCCTCGCCGCGGGCGTGGGCCAGGCAGTGCGCCACGCGGGCGTCGATCACCTCGGCCATGAGCGGGTGCATCCCGAACGGCGCCGCCACGAGGTGGGCGATGCCCGGATGGTCCTCGGCGGCCTCGGCCACCAGGGCGGGGATGTCCTCGCTCCAGTGGCGGCCCGGCAGCAGGAAATAGGGCGCCACCACGACGGTGCGCGCGCCGCGCCGCACGCAGGCGGCGAACGCGGTCGCGATCGACGGCTCGGCCAGCTCCATGTGCGCCGGCTCGACGATGGGGTAGGGGACGACCTCCGCGATCTGGAGGGCCATCCTCTCCAGCATGTCGTTGCTCTCGGCGCGCCGGGATCCGTGGTCCACGACGATCAGTCCGATCGGCTCGTCCATGCGACGATCGTAGACCGCCCCCGCGCCCGGCGCGGGTGACGGACGCCCCGGCACGCAGGAAAATCGGCACGCCCGCACGATGGAGCGGGCCTCGGCTCCCGAGGGGGCCGTTCCTCGACGACCGGTGGGCGCGACGGCGCCGCGCGGCCCGCTAGCCTCGCCCCATGACCGCACGCCTCCGCGCCGGCACGCGCGTCGTCCTCCTCGCCCTGCTCGTGCTGGCCGCCCAGGCCGCCACCGCGTTCGGCGCCGCCGGGGGCGGCAGCGGCGGCTTCGGCGGCGGGGGTGGTGGCGGAGGCGGTGGGGGCGGCTTCGGCGGGGGCGGCGGCTCCGGCGGCGGGGGCAGCCTGGGCACCACCGGCACGCTCATCGTGTTCGGCAGCGTCGCCGTGGTCGTCATCGCCTCGACGATCCTCGAGAAGAAGAAGCACACCTTCAGCAAGGGCTACGCGAAGGCGCGCGACCGGGTCACGGCGACCAAGCGGGCCGAGCGCCGCGAGCAGGTGGGCCGCAAGGCGCTCGTGGCGGCGGAGGACGACGCGGCCTTCGCGCCCGACACCGTCCGCACCGAGGCCGAGGCCCTGTTCGCGGCCATCCAGTCCGCCTGGGACCGCGACGACCGCCCGGCCCTGCAGGAGATGGTGGCGCCCGACCTCATGGTCGAGTGGGGGCGCCGCCTGGACGACTTCGCCCGCAAGGGCTGGCGCAACCGGGTGTCCGTGGTCGAGCACTCGATCGAGTACGTCGGCATCACCAACCGCGCCGAGGACCACGAGGACCGCGCCGTGGTGCGCGTCTCCGCCGAGCTCGAGGACTACGTGATCGACGGCGGCGGCAAGCGCATCAACCACGACGGCAACTCGAGCGCCGAGACCCACCTGCGCGAGTACTGGACCCTCGGCAAGCGCGGGGACGCCGACCGCTGGATGCTCCTCCAGATCGAGCAGGACGAGGAGGGCACGCACCAGCTCGACGCCCGCATCGAGGTCGATCCCAGCGAGGACGGCCGGATGACCGACCGCGCCCGCGTCGAGGCCGCCGTCGCCGACGCCCTCCCGGCGGACGTGTCCCACTCCGAGGTGGACGACGAGGACGCCCGCAACGCCCTCGTCAAGGCCCGCGACCTGTCGCTCACCGACGCCCGCTTCGACCCGGACATCATCGACGCGACAGTCCGCCGCGGCGTGGCCGCCTGGGCCGACGCGGTCGACGGCGACGACGCGGCGTTCGCGCAGGTCGCCCGGCCCGACCTGCTGCAGGACCTGCTGTACCCCTCGGGGTCGAACGGGCAGCACCTGCGCACGGTCGTGCGGGCGCCCGTCATCCTCGGCACCCGGCTCATCGCGGTGGATTCGGAGGCCACGCCGCCCACGGCGACGGTCCACATCGCCCTGCAGGGCATCCGCTACGTCGAGGACCGCGACACGCTCGACCTCGTCGCGGGCTCGAAGACCCGCGCGACGCGGTTCGAGGGGGCGTGGACGCTGGCCCTGGACGGCGGCGACGACGCCCCGTGGCGCATCGCCCGGATCCACGAGGAGATCCCCGAGCCGGAGGCGCCGGCCCCCTCGGCCTGACGGACCCGGCGGGGCAGGGCGGCGGCCCCCGCCGTCGAACCCCGGAGGGTCATGCGCGCACGCAGCCTCCAGCGCGGGGTCGTGGCCGCCGCCGTCGTCGCGGTGGCCGCCCTGGCGCAGCCGGGGACGGCCCCGGCGCAGTCGCAGGTCCCGCGCGGCGCCGAGTCCGGCGTCCTCATGCCCGGCGCGCGCGGGCCGGTGGTCCGCTCCCTGCAGCGTGAGCTGCGCCGTCGGGGCATCCCGGTGGCCGTCGACGGCCGCTACGGCCCTGGCACCCGGCGGGCGGTGGCGCGCCTGCAGCGGCGCCTCCATCTGCGCGTGAACGGCATGGCCGACCGGCCGTTCCTGTGGTCCCTGGGCCTGTCCGTGTGCGGGCTCCCCGGGCCCACGACGGGCCGCGGCGGCACCGGCAACCCGCTGAGGCTCGGCTCCTACGGCCCCCGTGTGTGTCAGCTGCAGCGCGCCCTGCGCGGCGCCGGCGACCGCACGCTGGCGGTCGACGGGGGCTACGGCCCGCTCACGCGCACCGCCGTCATGCGCGCCCAGAAGCGCGTGGGCCTGCAGGTGACCGGCGTCGCCAACGACCGCCTGCTGGCGCGGCTGCGCAAAGGCGGCACCACGGCGCCGCCCGCGGGCGGCCTGGCCATCGGGTCGAAGGGGCCGGCCGTGCGGCGCCTGCAGCAGGAGCTGAGCCGGCGCGGGTTCCCGGTGGTCAGCGACGGGGCCTACGGGCCGCGCACGCGCCGCGCCGTCGCGCGCGTGCAGCGCAGCCTGGGCCTGCCGGTCAACGGACGCGCCGACCCGGCGCTCGTCGCCCGGCTCATGAGCTTCCAGGCGCCGCACCTCAAGGTCTTCCCGGTCCGCGCGCCCCACTCGTTCATCGACGACTTCGGCGCGCCCCGGCATCAGGGGCCCCACGAGGGCAACGACATCATCGCCCCGCGCGGCGCGCCGGTCGTGGCCGTCGCCGCCGGCACCATCGACCGCATGACCAGGGTGGAGAAGGGCCTCGGCGGCATCTACCTGTGGCTGCGCGACGACGCGGGCAACGCCTACTACTACGCCCACCTCTCGGCCATCAGCCCCGGGCTCGCGCCGGGCTCCCGGGTGACCGCCGGCCAGCCCATCGGGGCCGTCGGCCGCACCGGCGACGCCCGCGGCGGCGTCTACCACCTCCACTTCGAGCTGCACCCGGCCGGGCGCTCCGGCCCGATCAACCCCTACACGGAGCTCCGGGCCGTGGACGTCGACGGGATGCCCCAGTGAGCAGCCAGGTGCCGCGCATCCTGCGCCTGGGGGACGAGGTGGCCGCACCCGACGGCACGCGCTTCGCCCTGCTCCACGTCGTGAGCGGCGAGCGCCACCACATCGGATGGTTCGAGCTCTCCGACGACGACTGGCGGGTGGGTCTCACCTCGGCCGGGGCCGTCACCGACGCCGGGGTGCCGCCCGAGCGGGTGCGGGCGGCCACCGATGCCCTGCTGGACGAGCTGCGCGCCGCGATCGGCGCCGACGAGGCGGAGGTCCCCCCGCCCGTCGGGCCGATCGTCAACCGGCTGCGCTACGTCGTCGACCGCCGCCGGGCAGTCGAGCGCCTCGACGAGGAGCTCGCCGACCTCTAGCGCTTAGAAGAGGCGGTAGTGGGTGCGGTTGATGAAGAAGCCGTGCCCGGTCTTCACGCTGCGGCAGGTCATGCCCTTGGGACGCGAGACGCACTTGAACCGGCGGTTCGCCGTCCAGGTCTCGCCGTAGCCCAGGATCGGGCCGCCGGGGAAGGTGCCGCCGCGGGTCTTGTAGGCCTTGCCGTAGAGCGGGACGGCCGCCACGAAGGTGTCGTTGAGGGTGATGCAGGCCATCACCTCGTTCCGGTTGTCGTACCGGCAGAGGATGTTGCCGCTCGGGCTCTCGAAGTTGTTCGAGGTGAAGGCGAGGCCGCTGGTGGCGGGGACGAGGACACAACCGGCGGCGAGGGCGGAGACGACGAGGGTGCGGAGGCGCATGACGGGGACCTCGGGAGTGGTGTGACGGGATGGGGGGACACCGGGAGGATCCATCGCGGCCCGCGTTCGTTACCTCCCCCGGGGGGATGGTCCCGCGACCGCCGTACGACCAGCGTTTTCGGCGAATCGGTCAGGGATCGGCGACGGGTCCCCTAGAGTCGGCCCGATGGAGATCGACCCGGACGACCTGGCCGCGTTCCGCCGCGTGGTGGCCGCCGCCGAGGCGCTGCCGGTGGAGCACCCGGAGGCCGTGGAGGTGCGCCGGGCGGCGTCCGGGCTGCACAAGACCGCCAAGGAGCGCCGCCGGGCCGAGCGCCGGGCCGCGATCCGGGCGAACGACGACGCCGTGACCGCGGCGACGGCGACCGGCGCGCCCGGCCGCATCGACGACGAGACCGAGGGGCTCCCCCTCAGCTCCGCCGCCGCCGGCGCGTCGGCGGGGACCCTGATGAAGGCCCGCGGCTGCTACATCTGCAAGCGGCGCTACACGCGGGTGGACGCCTTCCACCACCAGCTCTGCCCGGAGTGCGCGGCCCGGAACCGGGAGCGCCGCGAGGCCCGCACCGACCTGGCCGGCCGGCGCGCCCTGCTCACCGGGGGACGGGCGAAGATCGGCATGTACATCGCGCTGCGGCTGCTGCGCGACGGGGCCGACACCACCATCACCACCCGCTTCCCCCGCGACGCCGCGCGGCGCTTCGCGGCGATGCCCGACAGCGCGGAGTGGCTCGACCGCCTGCGCATCGTGGGCGTCGACCTCCGCGACCCCCGGCAGGTGGTGGCGCTGGCCGATCGCGTGGCCGCCCGCGGGCCGCTCGACATCCTCATCAACAACGCCTGCCAGACGGTCCGCCGCTCGCCGGAGGCGTACGCGCCCCTCGTGGCGGCCGAGGCGGCGCCGCTGCCGCCCGGGCCGGCGCCCGAGATGATCGCCCTGGGCGGCGGCGGGCGCGCGGCGGTCGGCGACGGGGCACCCGGCCACTGGAGCCCCACCCCGCAGGCGCTCGTCGAGATGGCGCTCACCGCGGGTGCCGCGTCGCCCGAGCGGGCGGCCGCCGGCGTGGCGATCGACGCGGGCGGGCTCGTGCCCGACCTGGCCGCGGACAACTCCTGGATCCAGACGGTGGACCGCGTCGACCCGGTCGAGATGCTCGAGGTGCAGCTCTGCAACATGACGGCGCCCTTCATCCTCGTCGGGCGGCTGCGGGCCGCGCTGGCGGCGTCCCCGGCGCGGCGCACCTACATCGTCAACGTCTCGGCGATGGAGGGGCAGTTCTCCCGCGGCTACAAGGGGGCCGGCCACCCGCACACCAACATGGCGAAGGCCGCCCTCAACATGCTCACCCGCACGAGCGCGAAGGACCTGCTCACCGACGGCATCCTCATGACCGCGGTCGACACGGGCTGGATCACCGACGAGCGCCCCCATCCGGACCGCGTCCGGCTGGCCGCCGAGGGCTTCCACGCGCCGCTCGACCTGGTGGACGGCGCGGCCCGCGTCTACGACCCGATCGTGCGGGGCGAGGCGGGGGAGGACCTGCACGGCTGCTTCCTGAAGGACTTCGAGCCCTCGCCCTGGTGACGCCGGGCGCGGCGTGACCGACCCGCTGGCCCCTCGCGCGGCCGCCCACTAGCCTCCCGGCGTGCGCGCCCCCCGGAGCCTCCTCGCCGCCGTCGTGACCGCGCTCCTGGCGACCGCCGCGCCGGCGTTCGGCCAGTCCGCCGGGGTCACCGTGACCAACCCGGCGCGCGCCCCCGAGGGTGCCGCCCAGCTCGGGCCGCTCTGCCGGTCCGACACGCCGAGCTTCCGGTTCTGGTGGAGCGACACGCCGGGCGCGCCCGGGGCCGTCGCCGGCGCCGACGGCACCTGCGCGACGCTGCCGCCGGTCATCCTCGACCTCGCGGTGGCCGCCGAGGCCTACCGGGCCCGCGCGATCGGCCTGGGCTACCCGGCCGTCATCGGCGACTCGCCGCCGCAGTTCCTCAAGAACCCCGGCCTGGTCCGGACGCTGCTGCGCCTGCAGCCGTCGTCGCGGTCGCGCGCCCTCGGGAGCATCGCGAAGAAGGCCCGCGGCTCCTTCCTGGCCCGGCTCACCGCGAAGCAGCGGGCGAAGGTCCTGAAGGGCCTGCCGCGCACTGCGCGCGGGCGCCTCCTGGCCGACATGCGCCGCGCCCAGAAGGGCAGCGCGTCGGACTACGTGGGCGGCGACCGCCGCGTGGACGTCGTGATCGACTCCACCGGCGCGAGCGGCAAGGTCACGGCCACCCAGACCGGCCTGTCGCCGTGCCGCACGTTCTCCCGTCCGCGCCGCACCTTCGTCGCCTCGTGGGCCGTCGTGCTCGCGCCGGTCGACCAGCCCAGCCCGCGCGCCGTCCTCGCCCACGAGATCTTCCACGTCGCCCAGTGCAAGCTCGGTGTCGGCCCCGGCACGCCGCTCGTGCTGCGCGAGGGCACTGCCGAGTGGTTCGCCGCGCTCGCCGAGCCGGGCGGGTTCCCGGGTCCGGTCGGCGCGTCGTCGATCACGAACGGCAACGCCCGCGCCGCGACCTTCTGCAACGGCTTCGACCCCGGTGGCACGGGCACGGCGCCCTACGCCGCGTGGCCGGTCTGGGAGGCCCTCGACCCGGGCAACCCGGCCCCCGGCCTCGTGCGCCAGCTGCTGGTGAAGGGCTTCCCCGGCGGGGCCGCGATCGCGCCGCCCACGTCGGCCGTCATCGCCGCCGTCACCGGCCCGCGGTGGATCGAGGCCCTGCGCGTCGCGGCCCGCGAGGTCTGCGGCAACCAGCGCTCGCCCAGCGGCCTCATCAACCTGGCCCCCGAGCTGCGCTCCTACCTCGGCAGCGGCGCGCCCCAGGCCACCCCGACGGCGCCGGCCGACGACACGATCGCCGAGGGCGGCATCACCACGCTGCCCGCCGTGTGGGGCTCGACGGCCTGGTCGTCGGTGAGCATCCGCATCACGTCCGCGCAGGCGCCCGCCGAGGCCATCCTCCCCGGCGTCGTCGTCTCCACGAAGACCGGGGCGCTGACCCCGGTGATCCGCAACGGCGCGGTCGTGGTGGACATCCCCGCGGCCAACCGCTCCGAGGGCTACGCGCCGGTCACCGTCGTGACGCCGCTCGCCTCCGGCACCGCCGCCTTCCGGGTCGAGGTGCTCGCCACCCGCTGACCCGGCGGCCCTCCCCGCGGGGCGGGGAGGGCGTGCGCGGGATCAGTCGGTGACGCTCTTCTGGTACGCCCGGATGGCGAGCGGGGCGCAGACGAGCACGATCCCCACCGACCAGATGAGCGTGTAGAGCACCGGGTGGTCGATCGGCCACGGGGGGTCCGACCCGAGGTCGCCGGCCGGGTTGCCGAACAGCTCCCGCAGGGCCTCCGACAAGGACGTCACCGGGTTCCAGGCCGCGACGGTCTGGAGCGGCCCGGGGAGCGTCCCGATCGGGACGAACGTGCTCGCCACGAAGGTGACCGGGAAGATCACCGTGAACGCGACGCCCTGCACCGCCTCGGGGGACGGGAGCAGGCTGCCCATGAGCACCCCGACCCAGATCATCGCGAACGACCACACGATCATCAGGGCGTACGCGCCGAGCGCCTTCGTGATGCCGGCGTTGATGCTCCAGCCCACGATGAGGCCGCAGATCGACATCAGGACGATCGGCAGGGCGTTCCGCAGGAGGCTCGCCACGGCCTGCCCACCGAGCACGGCGGAGCGCGCCATGGGCAGGGAGCGGAAGCGGTCGATCGCGCCGTTCGTGCGGTCGTAGGCCAGCGAGATGGCCACGCCGAAGACGCCGAACGTCAGCGTCTGGGCGAAGATCCCGCCCATCAGGAACTCCCGGTAGTCGCCGTCGTCGACCGCGATCGCGCCGCCGAAGACGTACGCGAACAGCAGCACGAACATCACGGGCTGCAGGGTCACGTCGGCGAGCGCCTCCGGCTGCCGGCGCATGTGGATGAGCGACCGGCGCGCGACGACCCACATGTCGCTCAGGACGTTGGGCCTGCGCTCGGAGGAGGCGGGGATGGGGACGTGCTGGACCTGGGTCGTCATCGGGCCGCCTCCACGGTGGTCGGGGACCGGTCGTCGTCGCCGGCGTCCTCGGCGATCGGCGCGCCGGTCAGGGTCAGGAACACGTCGTCGAGGGTCGGCTGCCGCAGCCCGATGTCCTCGACCTCGATGCCGGCGTCCGCGAGCGCGTCGGCCAGGCGCGACACCACGCGGGGGCCGCCCTCGGTCGGCGCCTGGACGAGCCGGGTGGGGACGTCGATGCCGGGCTCCGCGTCGGCGAGCCGGCCCACGTGGGCGACCACGTCGGCGATCCGCTCCGGGTCGGCGACGGTCACGAAGACCTGGGCGCCGCCCACCTGCCGCTTGAGCTGGAGCGCGTTGCCGCGCGCGATGACGTTCCCGTGGTCGATCACCACGATGTCGTCCGCGAGGCGGTCGGCCTCCTCCAGGTACTGGGTGGTGAGCATGATCGTGGTGCCCTGGTCCACGAGCGTCTCGAGCACGTCCCACAGCTCGTTGCGCGCGCGCGGGTCCAGGCCGGTGGTCGGCTCGTCCAGGAACAGCACCTCCGGACGCGACACGAGGGTCGCGGCCAGGTCGAGCCGGCGCCGCATGCCGCCGGAGTAGGTCTTCACCTGCCGGTCGGCCGCGTCGGTGAGGGAGAACTGCTCGAGCAGCTCGACCGCCCGTGCCTTCGCCGTCGCGCGGCCGATGTGGTGCAGCTCGCCGATCATCTGCAGGTTCTCGCGGCCGGTCAGCAACCCGTCGACCGTCGCGTCCTGCGCGGCCAGCCCGATGAGCCGGCGCACGCCGGCCGGGTCGGCGATCACGTCGACGCCCGCCACGGTGGCGCGCCCGGCGTCCGGCACCGACAGGGTGGTCATGATCCTCACGGCGGTGGTCTTGCCGGCCCCGTTCGGGCCGAGCAGCCCGCACACCGTCCCGCGCGGCACCTCGAAGCCCACGCCGTCCAGGGCGACCTTGTCGCCGTACTTCTTCACGAGGCCCTCGACCTCGATCGCGATCCCTCCGGTCATCCTCGTCCGCCTCCCTCCTCGCGCTCCTCGCTGCATGCGCCCGGCACGGGGCGCAAGCGGCCAGGCTCCCACAGCGCACCGATCTTTACAACCGGTGTAATGATCGCCTGGGTGTAATAAAGTCGTGTCAGACGATGACCGAGACCTCGGACGCCACACGCGAGGCGGGGCTGCGCGAGCGCAAGAAGGCGATGACGCGCACCGCGATCTCCGACGTCGCGACGCGCCTCTTCATCCAGCGCGGCTACGACGCCGTGACCGTGGCGGAGGTCGCCGACGCCGCCGGCGTCTCCATCAAGACGGTCTTCAACTACTTCGGGTCCAAGGAGGAGCTGTTCCTGGACCGCGACGCCGCCATGCACGAGCTCGTGGCGGCCACGGTGGGGGACCGGCCGCCCGGTGCCCGCCCCACCGAGGCGCTCGGCACCCTGCTGCGGACGAACGGGATCATCGACAAGCCCGGCTGGGACGTCATCGAGGACCCCGAGATCGTGCGTGACTTCCGGGCGTTCCTGATCGTCTGGGAGACCGCCCCGTCCCTGCGGGCCCGCGGCCTGATGGGCGTCGAGCGGCTCCACGGGCTGCTCGTGGCGCGGCTGGCGGCCGAGACGCCCGATCCGGCCGCGGGGCCCGCGGTGCAGGCCTTCGCCTCGGCCCTCGTCTCGGCCGTCCACCTGCGCCAGCGGGCGATCATGACCGGGGTGACGCGCGGGGACGACGGCGCCGCGGTCCGCCGCGAGGCGGTGGGCATCGCCGACGAGGTCCTCGCGCGCGCCGCCGTCGCCTTCCCCGACCTGGACCGGCCGGCGGCCTGACGCCGGCCCCGGGGTCAGCCCCCGTTGGCCTCCACGAACGCGGTCAGCGCCGCCTTCCCGTCCCCGGGGAGCGGGTGCCCGTGCGCCAGGAGCAGGGTGTCGAAGTCATGGTCGAGCAGGGCCCGGTACGCCGCCACCAGGCGGGCCTTCGTCACCGCGGGCTCGTACATGAGCATGTCCGGGACGAAGGAGAGGGGGCCGTCGGGCGGCTGGCGGATGAGGCCGTCGGCGAGCGCGACGGCGCCGTGGCCGCGGGCCAGCAGGGCGGTCTCGTCCGGGCAGATGCCGCCGACCGCGACCGCGAGGACGTCGCCCGGCAGCTCGTCGCCGGCGCCGAAGAGCGTGACCGGCTCGCCGTGGCTGAACTCCTGCACGCCGAGGCGGTTGACGTGCACGGGCGTGCCGAACCGCTCGGCGAACCTGCCCGAGTCGCGGTAGTGGTGGCGGTTGCTCAGCAGGATCGCGGCGGGCGGGCCGTTCTCCTCGAACCACTCCAGCCCCTCGGCCGGGACCATCGGGTCGATCAGCACCCGCTCCGGCTCGAGCCAGTACGAGGAGATCTCGATGCCGTGGCGGGGGTGGATGGTGGTCCAGTGGAGGACCCCGGGGAGGATGCGCCGCACCCGCGCAGTCTCGCACGGGGCGGCGCGGGGCGACGTCCGACGTCCCCGGGGTTCACGTCGACCGGGCCGGGGGCGATGATGGGGGCGTGAGGAAGCCTCTCGAGCCCATCGAGATCGCCTGTCCCACGTGCGGGCTGATCGCCGAGCTCTACCGGCCCCGCGGCGCGCGGCGGCCGAAGCTCTGCGGCTGCCCCGCCCCGGAGAGGGTCGCCAAGGCCACCCGGCCGCGGGTCTGCATCTCCTGCCCGACGATCCTCAGCCGGTACAACACCGGCGTCGAGTGCTCGTCCTGCAAGCGCTCCCGCGTGGGGGCCGGCGCGCCCTAGACTCGCGCCGTGATCCACGGCGCGCACCCGGACCGTGACCGCCGCCTGGCGGGTGGTGGGCTCGCGCTCCTCGGCGTCCTGCTCGTCGCGGCCAACCTGCGGCCGTCGATCACCGCCGTCGGCCCGGTCATCGGGGACATCGAGGCCTCCACGGGGATCTCGACGACCGAGGCCTCGCTGCTCGTGTCGCTCCCGGTCGTGTGCTTCGCGATCACGTCGCCCATCGCGCCGCGCCTGGCCGGGCGCTTCCGGATGCGCACGCTCCTCGCCGCCGGGCTGTTCCTGCTGGCGGCGGGCATCGTCATGCGCTCGATCCCGGTCGACGCCTTCCTGTGGATCGGCTCCGTGCTGATCGGGGCGCCGATCGGCCTGATGAACGTGCTGCTGCCGGCTCTCGTGAAGCGCGACTTCCCCGACCGGATCGGCCAGGTCACCGGCCTCTACGCGGGCGTCATGACCGGCGTGGCCGCGCTCGCGTCGGGCATCGCCGTCCCGATCGCCGGGGAGGAGCAGGAGGGCTGGCGCCTGGCGATCGGCGTGTGGGCCGGCCTGGCCCTGATCGGCGCGGCCTTCCTGCTGGTGCAGGTGCGCAGCCACCCCAACGTGCACGTCCGCGAGCACCGGGAGCACCTGCCGAAGGGCGGCTTCTTCTGGCGGTCGCCGCTCGCCTGGCAGGCCACCGCCTTCATGTCGGCGTCGTGCGCGGGCTTCTACGCCTTCATCGCGTGGTGGCCGTCGATCACCCAGGAGGACGGGTTCTCCGACTCGGCCGCCGGCCTCCAGCTCTTCGTGCTGCAGGGGGTCGCGATCGTGTCGAGCCTGGCCGGCGCGTCGCTCATCCAGCGGGGCGTCTCCCAGCCGGCGATCGGCGTGGGCGTCGGCCTGCTCAACGTCGTCGCGCTGGGCGGGATGCTCCTGCTGCCGGACCTCGCGTTCCTGTGGGCGTTCCTCGCGGGCGTGGCGGCGGGCGCGATGATGGTGTTCGCCCTGTCCCTGTTCGGCCTCCGCACCCGCAACGGCGACGACGCCGCGTCCCTGTCGGGCATGGGGCAGACCGTGGGCTACGTCATCGGCGCCGTGTTCCCGTTCCTGCTCGGTGCGCTGGAGGACGTGACCGGCTCCTGGACCGTGCCGCTCCTCGTCCTTCTCGCCGTGGCGGTGGTGCAGGCCGGCTTCGGCCGCCTGGCGGGCCGCGACCGGTACGTCACCCGGGACGGGGACGTCCCGGCCTGAGGGTCAGCCGGCCGCCACCGCCGCCACCCGGGCGCCGAGGGCCTGCGCCCGCGCGAGGGAGACCCCGCGGTCGTCGTAGGTGAGCATCACCGCGATCACCGGTCCCCGGTCCGTGTAGGCGATGGCGGCGGCGTGCCGCGCGGCCCGGATCCAGCCGTTCTTCTGGGCGACCGGGATCCCCGCGGGCAGGCCGCCCGCGACCAGGCCGGCGTTGTCACCCCGCTGCTCGGATCCGAGCAGCCACCCGAGTCCCATCCGGGCCTGGTGCACCGTGAGGCCGGTCTGGGCGCGGGCGCCCGGCGCGCCCACGGCGGTCGCGTGGAGCGCGAAGAGCATGCGGCCGAGGTCCTGGGCCGTGGTGACCCGCCGGGACACGGACGGGGGCGCGGCTCCGGCGCCCGGCGCCGGGAGGGCCGGCTGCAGTTCGGTGCCCACGATGTACTCGCCCGTGAAGGTGGAGGAGCGCGCGCCGAGGCGGCGCAGCCCGTCGGCGGCGACCGCCGTGCCGCCCAGGCGTCGCAGCAGGCGGTTCGTGGCGAGGTTGCTGGACCAGGCCATCATCGCCCGCATGTCGTAGGCCAGCGGGGAGCGGGCGGGGGCGGGGCCGGTGCGTGCCAGGGCGCCCACCAGCAGCCCGATCTTCACCGTGGACGCCGCGGGGAAGGGCGCGCCGGCCGCGACGCCGGCGGTGGCGCCGTCCGTGAGGTCCTGCACCCAGGCAGCGCGGTAGGCGGGGGCGCCGGCCAGCGCGCGGGTGAGGGCCGCGGCGCGGGCCGGGTCGGTGCGCGTGCCCGGCGCGGCCGCCCGCGCCGACGCCGGCAGCAGCCACGCGCCGGCCGCCCGCGCGGCCCCGGCGGGCGCCCCGCCGCGGGTGAACTCCACGCGCAGGGTGTGGCGTCCCGGCGGGGCCTGCACCGTGAAGCGGGCGCGGCCGTCCCGCACCCCCGCCGTCCCCGCGTCGCGGCCGTCCACGAGCAGGCGGGCGCCGTCGGCGCCGGCCGGGGCGCGCGCCACCACGTGTCCGAGGAAGGCCTCACCGTCGGCGGGGCTCATCGCGGGCGGGGCCGCCGCCGTGCCGCCGCCCCCTCCCCGGCAGGCTGCGGAGGCGGCCCGCACGCGGGCCCGGGCGGCCTCGGCCCGGCGCCGTCCGGTCGTGACGTCTCCGGCGCTCGGCCGGTCGATCCCCTCGGCCTGCAGCACCCGCCCCGCCGCGTACGCGCCCAGGGCCGACTGCAGGCGGGCGCACCGGGCGCTCACCGGCCCCGCGGCGCGCAGGGTCTCCTGCAGGTCGCGGGCCGCGTCGTAGGAGGCCTGGGTGCCGTCCGAGGAACCGACACGCGCCGCCGCGACCTCGGCCGCCGGGTAGGCCCCGCGCAGGGCGCGGGCGACCCCGGAGTCGGCGGCGAGGGACGCGGCCGGCGCGGCGGCGAGCAGGGCGGCCGCGAGCGCGGCGGGAGCCGTCCGCCTCACGTCGCCAGGGAGAGGGGCGACCCCGCCCCGAGGTCGGCGCGCACGCGCGGCAGGGCGTCGGGGTGGTTCTCGACGAGGAACGTGACGAGGGCCTCGCGGACGTCGCAGCGCAGGTCCCATGCGCGCGGGGCGTCGCGGGCGCTCACCAGGATCCGCACCTCGACCGTGTGGGGGTGGCTCTCCACCACCTGCAGCTCGAGCTCGCGGCCGTCCCAGAGGGGCGACGCCCGGACGACCCGCCGCATCTCCTCCCGCATCGCCTCGATCGGGGCGGCGTGGTCCACGTGGAGGTGGACGGCCCCGGTGATCTGCGATCGCGAGCGGGTCCAGTTCTCGAAGGGCGTGGAGGTGAAGTAGGAGATGGGGAGGATGAGGCGGCGCTCGTCCCAGAGGGCGACGACCACGTAGGTGAACGTGATCTCGTCGATGCGACCGTACTGGCCCTCCAGGACGACGACGTCGTCCAGCCGGATCGGCTCCGTGATGGCGATCTGGATGCCCGCGAGGAGGTTCCCGAGGGCCTGCTGGGCGGCGAGGCCGATGACGATGCCCGCGATGCCTGCCGAGGCGAGGAGGCTCGCACCGAGGGTGCGCACCGAGGGGAACGTGGTGAGCATGACGGCGACCGCGACGAGGCCGATCAGGACGGCCGCGATGCGGCGCAGGATCATGGCCTGCGTGTGCACCCGGCGGGCGCGCAGGTTGTCGGCCGAGTCGACGTCGAACCGCCCCGCGACGAGCTCGCACCCCGCGCCCACCAGGCCCACCAGGAGCCACGCGACCGCCCCGATCACGACGAGCGCCAGCGCGTGGCCGACGCCGCCGGGCCAGGAGACGACGTCCTCCAGGGTGTTGCCGGCGATGAGCGCCGCGACCGCCGCGACGAGCAGGAGCGACGCGCGGCGGCAGTGGCGCACGAGGACGGCGCCGGCCCCTCCGGGGACGCGGGCGATGAGGGCCATGAGGGCGAGGTGGACGGCGATGGCGACGGCCACCGCGCCGAGCACCACCCCCGATGCGAGCAGGACGTTGTCGCGAACGGCGTCGCTCAGGGTCGATCCTCCTGTCCGGGTGCAGGGTGGGCGCGCGGGGCGCGCCGGGAGCGCCGGACACGACTACCACAGGCCCCCGCGGGCACGGGCGCCGGCCGGGGCCGCCCTTACCCGGCGGGCATGGCGCGGCCCCGCAGCGGGCACCTCCTCTGGCACGCGACGGTGAGGGGGGCACGATGGGGGACGACCGGAGGCGCGGGTCCGGCCCGGCCGGCGACGAGGCGGAACGGGAGCGGCGGCTGCAGCGCGAACGTGAGGACGCGGCGCCGGAGGAGCACGACTCGGCCGCCGGGCCCGGCTACACGGCGCGGCCGGGCGAGGACGACCCGGAGCCCCCGGAACCCGGTTCGCGGAAGGGATAGGGGGGCGGTACCCTTCCGCCAGAAGCCCCCTTCCAGGAGAGGACGCCGTGGCGGAGTCACCCGAGCAGTACGGGTATCAGCAGGAGACGTGGGACAAGGCGACCGGTGCCGCCGCGCGCGAGGACTCGCGCGCCATCTTCGGCAAGGTGATGTTCCTGGTCGCGGTCACCGCCGGGTTCGCCGCGCTCGGCGCCTACGTCGGCAAGGACCTCAGCTGGGGCTGGGGCATCGGCGCATGGGTCGGCGCGATCGCCCTGACGTTCGTGATCGGCTTCGGTCGTCGCAAGGACGAGGCGACGCCGTTCCAGATGGGTGTCCTGTTCGGCATCGGCGCCCTGCTCGGCGTCGCGATCGGCCCGACGCTCCAGGAGTACGCGAACCTCGAGGACGGCTCCACCCTCATCGCCCAGGCCGCCGGCCTGACGGCGCTCTTCATGGCCGTGCTCGGGACGATCGGCTACAGCACGAAGCGCGACCTCAGTGCGCTCGGCCGGATCTCCTTCTTCGGGCTCATCGCGCTCCTGCTCTTCGGGATCGTCGCGATCTTCGTGAACATCCCGAACGAGAACCTGATCTGGTGCATCGGCGGCCTCGTCGTCTTCGCCGGGCTCACCCTGTTCGACTTCTGGCGCCTCCGCCGCGCCGGCAACGGCGATGTCGCGCTCATCGCGCTCTCGATCTTCCTCGACGCCTTCAACGTGTTCCTCTTCATGCTCCAGCTCCTCGGGGGCAACCGGAGCTAGACGCGCCGTCGTCCCGGCCGGCCCCCGTGGCCGGCCGGGACGGGTTGGGTGCTCGCTCCCCTGGTCCGCCGACCCCCCTCCCGGGGTCGTTGCGGCGCCCCCTGCGCGCGGGGGGATACGTCGCTTGGGTCCCCGGTGGGGTTCCAAGTGGGTCTTAACGCGGAAACTCCTGCACCTGGACCTGACTCTTTATGTCGGACGCCCCCGGCCCCCGGGGTCTGCGTCGCTTGGGTCCCCTGCGGTGCCCCAAGTGGGTCTTAACGCAGAAACGCCTGCACATCGGCTCGGTTCTTAACGCCGACGGGACCAAGAGGGGGTGCGGGGACGACACGCTGCCCGCACCCCCCGGAGCCCTAGAGCAGGCCGCACATCCGGGCGGTGTTCGGCCAGGGGGTGAAGCCGCGGCTCACGATGGCCTTCTCGGCCGTCCGCATCTGCTCCTCCTGGGTCCAGTTGTCCGCCGTGCCCTTCTTCGCGTAGATCTCCGGCGAGTAGGTCTGCTGGAAGGTGCGGTCCATCTGCAGGCCGCCGTAGTAGCCGTTCCCCGTGTTGATGTCCCACGTCTCGTGCGACTCGTGGCCGGCGATGCACATGAGCTCGTCGTAGTGCGGGATCCGGGCGGAGAGGGGCCGTTCCTCGGGCCGCACGCGCTCGCGACGGGCGCCGAGCCAGGAGGCGACGCTGCGCCAGTGGGCGAGCTGGGCGATCCGCTCGGCCCGGGTCGTCGCGGCGGGCAGCGGCTCGGGCCGGTCGACGCCCAGGCGCAGGGCCCGGGAGACGGCGAGGGCGTGGGCCCGCTCGACGCGCGCTCGGAGGTCGCGGCCGGTGGCCGGGAGCGGGGGAGCGGGCCGCTCGTCCACGGCGGTGTCCGCCTCCTGGCGCTCCGAGAGGAAGGTGACGACGGCGGTCAGGCGCTCCTCACGCCGCTCCATCACGTCCGTGCGGGAGGGGGCGGCCGTCGCGGCCGCCACGGGGGCGGGAGCGGGGGTGAGGCCCAGGCGCACGGAGTGGGCACGGGCCTGGGCGGTCAGGTCGTCGACGCGGGCCACGAGCTCGGCCGGGGCGGGCGCCGCGGCGGCCGGGGTGCCGGCCAGCGGGAGCGGGGCGGCGTCGGCGGGGGGAGGAGGGGCGGAGCCGGCCGAGGTGGCGACCGCGTAGGTCATGGGCACCACGGTCAGCGCGAGGGCGAGCGAGACGAGCGACTTCATTCCGGGCCTTTCGCCGGGGACGGGCCCGCGCGTGTCCGTGCACGGGAGCGGATCTCCGGGCCAAGGGGCACCCCGGTTCCGCATCGCGGGCCTCCGGACGGGCCGTGATGGCCCTCCGGCGGCGGCGTCCTGCCGTCCGCGAGGGGCGCGCCGCGTTGTCGCCGGATCGGCGGGGACGCGCCCGGCCGGGCATGGAAGCCCACTTCGGCCGGGCGCGCAAGTACCCCGAGGGGCGGGTCCGAAACCACAGAACCTGCTACGTGCGGCTTTTCCCGCTCCGGCCGGGGCGCTCCACTAGGATCCCGGACCGTGGCAGACGACGACGCCAGGGCACGCAGGGCACGCTTCCTCCGGGAGCTCGCCGCCCGCGACCTCTACGCCTGGTTCGGCATCCCGCCCGACGCCGGCGCCGACGCCATCCGCGAGGCCGCGGAGCGCAAGCGCAAGGAGCTCGCGGGCACCCCGATGCCCCAGAACAAGCGGGCGATGGAGAAGGCCTTCTGCGACCAGGGCGAGAAGGCGCTGCTGCGGCCGGACATCCGCAAGGAGTACGACGCGCTGCTTGCGGCGTCCAAGACCCCCCGCCGCGCGGTCACGAGCGCCGACCGGGCCGTGGCCGAGCGCGAGGAGCGCCTGCGCGTCGCCCGCGACCGCATCGAGCACCACACGCCCGACGACGCCCGCCTCGCCCCCGGCGACGTGATGTTCCTGGGCGAGGAGGCCGTCGAGGTGGAGCTCGCCAACGAGCGCCGCGCCGCCTCCAAGCTCACCGACTTCGACGCCGTGCTCGGCGCCGCCCGCCAGGCCCGCGTCGCGGGCCATGCGGTCCAGGCCCTCGCCCTGGCCGAGCGCGCCAACGCCATCCGCTCCACCGCCGGCACCCTCACCACCCTCGGCGCCGCGCGCCGGGACGTGGGCGACCTGGCCGGCAGCGAGGAGGCCCTGCGCCGCTCCGTCGCCACGCTCTCCACCGTGCGGGAGAACGCCCCGGGCTGGATCGCCCTCTCCGCCACCCTCCGCGCCCTCGGCGACCTGCAGGGGGCCGAGGACGCCGCGATGCGGGTCATCGAGGAGGACGACGAGGACCCCCACGGCTGGCACGCCCTGGCGATGGTGCTCACCGATCGCGGCGAGACGATCCGCGCCGGCGACGCATGGGAGCGCATGGCCGGGTTCGGCCTCGACGTCCCGGCCGCCCTCGCCGGCCTGCAGGTGCTGCGCAAGGACAGCCTGGCCCGCAACGACCTGCTCGGCGCGGCCAACATCGAGGACCGGGTCGCCCGGATCAGGCGGGGCTGAGCGCCTCCGCCGGCGCGCCCGCGCGCCAGGCCGGGCCGCGGTGGAGCAGGCGGCCGTGCTCCCGCAGCCAGCGACGCGCCGCGTCGCCGCCCGGGTCGATGCCGTCCAGCAGGGCCCAGAAGGCGGGGGAGTGGTCCGGCCGCACCAGGTGGCAGACCTCGTGCGCGACCACCTGGTCCAGCACGGCCTCCGGGGCCAGCACGAGCCGCCAGGAGTAGGAGAGCCGGCCCGAGTGGGAGCAGGAGCCCCAGCGCGTCCGCGGATCGCGCACGGACACCGCCGCGATGGCCACCTCGAGGCGCGCCGCCAGGGCCCGCGACCGTTCCTCCAGCACCCGCAGCGCCTCGGCGCGGTACCAGCGCTCCACACGGCGGTCGAGGTCGCCCGCGGGCACGAGCAGGTCGTCGCCGCGCCGCTCGGTCCGCCGGCCGCGGTCCCCGCGCACCACCAGTCGCAGGCCCCCGTCCATCAGCGCGACCCGATCGCCGTCGGCCAGGGGCGCGGGCGGCGGGGAGAGCCGGGCCGTCTGCTCGGCCACCCAGCCCTCCTGGGCCCGCAGGAACGCCTCCACCCGCGCGGCGGGCACGCGCGGCGGCACCGTGAGGCGCACGCCGGCGTCGGACACCCTCAGCGTCATGCGCCGCGCCCCCCGGTGCCGCACCACGTCGCAGGGGAAGGGGGTCTCGCGGCGCTCCATCCCCGCCACGGTACCGGCCGCCGCGGGCGTCGCCGGAGTAGGGTCGTGGGGTGAACCGGCGCTGGCCACTCGGGATCCTGGCCGCGGCCGGGCTGTGGTACGCGAGCGACTCGCTGCGCCACCGCCGCGAGGGCGGCCACGGGTACACGATCGACGACCCGCCCGACGTGGCGGGAGAGGCCTTCCTGCGGGCCGCGGAGAGCCTCACCCAGGCCCCGGTGACCCACGGCAACACGGCCGAGGTGCTCATCAACGGCGACCGGATCTTCCCGGCCTTCATCGAGACGATCGCCTCGGCGCAGCGCACCGTGAACCTCCTGACCTACGTCTACTGGGAGGGGGAGATCGGCAAGGACATCGCCGCGGCGGTCTGCGAGCGGGCGACGGCCGGGGTCACCTGCCGGGTGCTCCTCGACGCCGTCGGCGCCGTGAAGATGGACGGCGCCCTCATCGAGCGCATGGAGGAGTGCGGCGTCGAGGTGCGCCGCTTCCGGCCCCCCAAGCCCTACGCGCTGCGGCGCGTCAACAACCGGACGCACCGGAAGGTGTGCGTCGTGGACGGGCGCGTGGGCCTCATCGGCGGCGTGGGGATCGCCGACGAGTGGACCGGGGACGCCCAGGACCCGGACCACTGGCGCGACACCCACCTGCGCGTGAGCGGGCCGGTCGTGCGCGGCCTGCAGGGCGCGTTCGCCGAGAACTGGCTCGAGGCGACCGGCGAGGTGATCGCCGGCGCGGACGACCTCCCGGCGCTGGAGCCGCGGGAGGACGACGCCGGCGACGACATCGGCCCCGGCGGGACGATGCAGGTCATCCGCTCGACGGCCGGCGTGGGGGACACGAACGCCGAGACGCTCTACTACCTCGCCATCGCGGCGGCGCGGCGCACCATCGACCTCACCTCGGCCTACTTCGCCCCCCGCCCGGCCTTCCTCGGAGCGCTGGTGGAGGCCGCCCGCCGGGGCGTCGACGTGCGCGTGCTGGTGCCGGGCGAGCACATGGACAAGGACATCGTGCGGCGCGCCGGGCGGGCGACGTACGGCGAGCTGCTGCGCGGCGGCGTGCGCGTCTTCGAGTACGGCCCCACGATGCTCCACGCCAAGACCCTGGTGGTGGACGGGGTCTGGTCGTCGGTGGGGTCGGTCAACTTCGACAACCGGTCGTTCCAGCTCAACGACGAGGCCGTCCTGGCGGCCCAGGACCCGGCCCTGGCCGGCCTCCTCACCGAGGTCTTCGAGCGGGACCTCGCCGTCTCCCACGAGATGACGCTGGACGAGTGGTCGGCCCGCCCCCTGCACGAGCGCGTCCGCGAGGCCGCCTCGCGGCTCCTGCGCCGGGAGCTGTGACGCCGATGGCGTGGCCCCGGCGCCGGGGCCTCACATAGGCTGGACCTCACCACGACCTCTGGAGGAGCGCCGCCATGGACATCAACAAGATCACCGACAAGGCCAAGGAGATCATCGAGGACCGCGGCGGCATGGACGCCCTCAAGGAGGACGCCATGGAGCTCAAGGACATCGCCACGGGCGAGGGCAGCGTGACGGACAAGGCCAAGGCCGCCGTCGACGCCATCAAGGACCCGGGCGCCGCCGGCGAGGACCCGCCCAAGGCCTAGGTTCGTGCGCGGGTCCCGGCGGCCGCCGGGACCCGCTCAGCTCCTGAGCTCGGAGGCCGGGAGGTCGTCGGGGAGGGGGATCTCCTGGGGCGTGCCGCCCTCCAGATCGTCCCAGTCCCGGAAGGCCGTCGCGTCGCGGCCGTTGTGCTCGCCCGCACCGCCGAGGGCCACGACGCTCACCGTGCCGGGGCCGAGGTTGGCCACGCGTCGGCGCACGTCCGGCGCCACGCGCATGAGCTCGCCCACGGTCACGTCGCGGGGGCCGTCCTCCAGCTCCACCGTGAGCGTGCCCTGGAGGACGATGTAGACCTCCTCCTGCTCGGCGTGGCGGTGGATGCGGCCGCGCTCGCCGGGGCGCAGCGTCATATGGTTGATGCCGAACGACGTGACGCCCAGCGCGCGGCGCAGCGAGGTGAACCGCTCGGGGGTGTCGTGGTCGACGGCGGCGACGGAGACTCCTGATTCCATGCCCGGACCCTACCGGGGTTTGACACCCGGGGGTCGCCGTCACTAGCGTGGCGCCGCCGTGGGGGCTTCCGTCGGACGCGTCGATACCGAGAGCGCCGTCCTGTTCACCCCGGACCGGCCGCTCGTGCTCGACTCGGGGGCGTCGATCGCACCGGTCGAGGTGGCCTACGAGACGTACGGGACGCTCGACGACGACGCGGGCAACGCGATCGTCATCTGCCACGCGCTGACGGGCGACGCCCACGCCGCCGGCTGGCACGACGGGGCGGCCAAGCCCGGCTGGTGGGACGGCATCGTGGGCCCCGGGCGGCCGCTCGACACGGACCGGTACTTCATCGTCTGCTCCAACCTGCTGGGCGGGTGCATGGGTACGACGGGCCCCTCGTCCACGGACCCGTCGACGGGGCGGCCGTACGGCCTGCGCTTCCCGCTGTTCACGGTCTCGGACCTGGTGCGGGTGCACCGCGCCCTCCTCGCGCGCCTCGGCATCGCACGCCCCCTCGCGGCGGTCGGCGGCTCCCTGGGCGGGATGCAGGTGCTGCAGTGGTCGCTCGACGCCCCGGGGGAGCTGGGCGCGGCGGTCGTCATCTGCGCCAGCAGCCGCCTCTCGGCCCAGAACATCGCCTTCTCGGCCGTCGCCCGCGAGGCGATCATGGGCGACCCCGACTTCCGGGGCGGGGACTACTACGACGGCGGCGCCCGCCCGGACCGCGGCCTGGCCACGGCGCGGATGCTGGCGCACATCACGTACCTGTCCGAGGAGTCGATGCGCTCCAAGTTCGGGCGGCGCCTGCAGGACCGCGAGACCCCCCGCTTCGGCTTCGACATCGACTTCCAGGTGGAGAGCTACCTGCGCCACCAGGGCGAGGCGTTCCTCCGCCGCTTCGACGCGAACTCGTACCTGTACCTCACCCGCGTGATGGACTACTTCGACGCCTTCGCCGACCCCGTGGCGACCGCGCGGGCCCTGGACGGCACGCCCACCCGGTTCCTCGTGGTCTCCTTCGACAGCGACTGGCGCTTCGACACCGCCCACTCGCGCCAGATCGTGCGCGAGCTGGCGGCCCACGGCGCGCCGGTCACCTTCCGCGAGGTCGTCTCGCCTCACGGGCACGACTCCTTCCTGATGGACATCCCCGACTACCACCGCACCGTCGCCGGCTTCCTGCGCCAGGTGCACCGCGAGGCCGGGCGCCGGTGAGGCCGGACCTGCAGGTGGTGTCCCAGCTCATCCCGCCGGGGTCGGGGGTGCTCGACCTCGGCTGCGGGCCGGGGGACCTCCTCGCCGAGCTCATTCACACGCGCGGGTGCCGGGGGCAGGGGGTGGAGCGCTCGCCCGAGGGCTTCCACGCCTGCGTGGTGCGCGGCATCCCGGTGGTGCAGGCGGACATCGACGATGGGCTGCCCGACTTCGACGACGGCTCCTACGACGTCGTGGTGCTCTCGCAGACGCTGCAGGCCACCCGGCGGCCGGTGCCGGTGCTGCGGGAGATGATGCGCGTCGGCCGCGTGGGGATCGTCTCGTTCCCGAACTTCGGGTACTGGCGCCTGCGCTTCGAGCTGGGGCTGCGCGGGCGGATGCCGGTGAGCCGCACGCTGCCGTACGCCTGGCACGAGACGCCCAACATCCACCTCTGCACGCTCCGCGACTTCGAGGCCCTGGCGGCCGCCGAGGGGCTGCGTGTGGACCGCCGCACCCTGCTGCGCCCCGACGGGCGGGCGGCCCCCGGGCGCGCCGCCCGCCGGCCCAACCTGCTCGCGGCGGGCGCCGTCTACCGGCTCACGCGGGGATAGGGCACCGTGGACTCCGTGCACGGGTTCCTGGACGCCCTGGAGGCGTTCGCGGACCGGGTGGCGGAGGTCAACTGGGGCTTCCTGGCCGCCGCGGTGGCCTTCAGCCTGACGAACATCCTGCTGCGCTGCCGCGCCTGGCAGACCATCCTGCGGGCGGCCGTCCCGGGCGAGAACTTCCGCTACCGCTCGGTGTTCGGCTCGTACTTCTCGGGGGTCGCGGTGAACGCGATCATCCCGGCGCGTGTGGGCGACGTGGTGAAGATGTTCCTCGTGCGCCGCGGCGCGCCGTCGGCCCGGTACCCGACGCTCGTCGGCACCCTCGTCGCCGAGACGACGTTCGACTTCTTCATCGCCGGCGCGATCCTGGTGTGGGCGCTGTGGGCCGGGGTGCTCCCCGGCGTGCGGCTGCCGGACCTGGACGCGTTCGACGTCTCCCTGGCCGCGCGCCACCCCTGGATCACCCTCGCCGCCGGGCTGGTGCTGGTGATCCTGGTGCTGTTCGGCATCCGGCGCATCCGCCGCTTCTGGCAGGAGTTCGGCCAGGGCCTCGCGATCTTCCGCACGCCGGGTCGCTACCTCACCCGGGTCGTGCCGCTGCAGGCGATCGGCTGGGGCTGCCGCCTGGCCGGCGCCGCCTGCTTCCTGGAGGCGTACAACATCCCCGCGAGCCTGGAGGCGGCGCTCGTGGTGCAGGTGGCCGGCAGCCTCTCCGGCCTGCTGCCGGCCACCCCGGGCGGCCTCGGGCCCAAGCAGGCGCTGCTCGTGGTGATGCTCGCCGGCACGGCCGGCCGCACAGACGTCCTCGCGTTCAGCGTGGGGATGGAGCTGACCCTGATGGTCGTGAACCTCACCATCGGGTTCACCTGCATCCTGCTGATGGTGCGGAGCCTGCGGTTCCGCGAGCTCATCCGCCGGGCGCGGGCCGACGAGGCGGATCCCGCGGGCGGCCAGGCCCCCTAGGCCGGCCGGGCCCCCAGGGCGCGGGCGACGTCGCCCAGCGACAGGACGCCCACCAGGTCGCCCTCCTCGATGACCAGCGCCCTCTGCAGGCGGCTCGTCTGGAGGGCCGCGACGGCCACGACGATGCCGTCCTCCGGCTCGAGCGACGGGACCTCGTCGAGGGCGGCCATGTGGTCGCCGACGCGCGTCCCGTCCCACATCGACTCGGGGATCGCCGTGAGCGCCATGGCGGGGAAGAGGCCGACGGGGACGCCCTCGTGCAGGACGGGATAGGCCTCCTGCCCGGAGCGGCGCACCTCGTCGGCGATCTCGGACAGCGTCTGGGCGTCGGCCAGGGTGACCGGGTGCTCGGTCATCAGGTCGCGCACCGTGAGGGTGGCGGCCACCACCGAGGGCGACTGCACGATCCGGGCCTCGGCGCCCGCGGCCTGCAGCAGGAACCAGCCGATGAACACGAGCCAGATGCCGCTGATGAGGCCGCCCATGATCGTGATGCCGACGCCGGCCGCGATCATCAGGATCGAGAAGACGCGGCCGCTGCCCGCGGCGAAGCGGGTGGCGCCCTGCAGGTCGCCCTTGAAGTGCCAGATCGCGGCGCGCAGCATCCGGCCGCCGTCCAGGGGGAGGCTCGGGATGAGGTTGAACCCGAGCAGCAGAAGGTTGATGAAGCCGAGCCAGGCGCAGACGCCGTCGGCGGCCTCCGGCAGGCCGATGAGCGCGCCCCCCACGAACAGCCCGGCGAGGACGAGGGTGACGAGCGGGCCCGCGATGGCGATGCGGAACTCCGCGCCGGCGGTGGGGAACATCCCCTTGAACCGGGCGACGCCGCCGAACAGCCAGAGCGTGATGCCGTCGATCTCCATGCCGTCACGGCGGGCCTGGACGGCGTGCCCGAGCTCGTGGAGCAGGATGGACGCGAAGAACCCGAGGGCGGCGATGACCGCCATGACGAAGTGGGTGTTGTCGCCCAGCCCGGGGTTCGTCTCGGGGAAGACGCCCGTGGCGAGCGTCCACATGAGGAGGGCGAGGAGCGCGAGGACGCTCCAGTTGAGCCCGACCTCGACCCCGGCGATGCGGCCGAGCCTGTAGTTCGTCTGCACGGGTCCAGTGTAGGCGGCGCGTCAGGACTGGCCGCGCGGGGGGTGCCGGTCCCCACGGTCGTAGTGGTGCCGCCGTGGGAGGGGGGCGCACACTGGCCGTGACGGGATCGGATCCTGGGAGGCACCGTGGCGGGACGCAGGGACGCGATGAGGACGGCGCTGGCGGCGGCGGCGGGCGGGCTGGTGACGGGCCTGGCCCTGATGGCGGCGGGCGTGGTGGGCGGCGCGACGGGCGCCGGCGACCCGGGGGCGGACGTGCGGGCGGTGTACCGGGAGGCCGCGCCCGCGGTGGTGGCCGTGTCGGCGGACGACCGCACGGGCTCCGGGTTCCTCGTGGACGATGCCGGGCACGTCGTCACGAACGCCCACGTGGTGGGCGACGACCGTGAGGTGCAGGTGTCGGTGGGCGGGAGGCGGCTCACCGCGACCGTGCGTGGCGTGGAGCCCTCCGTGGACGTGGCGGTGCTGACGCTGGAGGGGGACGCGGGTGACGTCGCGCCCCTGGTGCTGGCGGACGACGCGGACCTGCGCGTGGGCGATCCCGTGGTCGCGATCGGTGCGCCGTTCGGGCTGCAGGGGTCGGTGTCGACGGGGATCGTGTCGGGGCTGCGGCGGCAGATCGACTCGCCGAACGGCTTCGCGATCACCGGCGTCATCCAGACCGACGCGGCGATGAACCCGGGCAACTCGGGCGGCCCGGTGCTGGACCTCTCCGGCCGCGTGGTGGGCATCGCGACGCAGATCGCGACGGAGGGCGGGCGCAACGAGGGGATCGGCTTCGCGGTCCCCGCACCCGTGGTGGCGCGGACGGCGCGGCAGATCATCGCGAGCGGGTCGGCGCGGCTGCCGTACCTGGGGATCGTGGGGCAGGACGTCGACGGCGGGGTGCTCCTCGCGGACGTCCTGGCGACCGGGCCGGCGGTGGGGCAGCTGCGGCCTGCGGACCTGATCGTCGCGGTGGACGGGACGGCGACCCCGTCGAACGCGGCCCTCGCGAGCGTCCTGGCGGAGCGCGCCCCCGGTGACACCGTGATCGTGGAGGTCCGGAGGGGGGCCGAGGACGTCGAGGTCCCCGTCGAGCTCGCCGCGAGGCCGATCTCCGGTCCCTGAGGGGTCGTCGGGCGGCGGTGACGCGGGCGGACCCGCGGGCGGGCCGGGCGGCCCGAGCCAGCGGCCCTCGCGGAACCAGCGCTGCATGGTGCGGACGGAGGGGAGGCGGGCATCGCCCTCCCGTGCCGAGGCCCGGACGCGCCGGATGACCTCCGACGGGCGTTCACCCCGGGCGAACCCCTCCTCGGCGAGGGTCCGGAGGGCCGGCCAGGAGTAGGAACCCGGCCGCTCCCGCTCCGGCGGCGCGCCCCGGAGGCGGCGGGCGTGGATGTCCAGCGCCCGGGAGCGGGCCGCCGTCATGCACCCCGACGCGCGCCAGACGTGCATGAGCGAGACGACGAGGTCGCGGCCCGCGCGGGACGTGAGGAACGCCGGGTCGCGATGCGCCGCGCAGAGCCAGACACGGACCCCGCACGGGAGGTGCAGCTCGGCCCGCCGGCCGGTCCCCCGCCCGGAGCAGATCGCGCACGCCGGGAGGGATCCGAGGTTCTCGCCCTTGTAGAAGCTCCGCGCCATCACCCCGACCCTGGCGCCACCACCTCACACAGATCCACACCGACCTGTGTCGACTCCGTGCCGCCTCCGTGCCGTGATGATCGCGAATGGACCTCTGGTGGAGGTCCAAGTGGAACATGGAGGGACGCCGCGGCCGCGGCGCAGCGGGGCCGGAGACCGCCTCCGCGACCCCCTCAGCCCGGGTCGTTGAGCCTCAGGAGGGCGTCGCAGGCGCGGGAGACCGGGACGTCGACCCCCAGGCGCGCGCCCTCGCGGACCACCACCCCCACCAGGGCGTCCCGTTCCAGCCGCCTCCCGGATTCCAGGTCGAAGAGGGTCGAGGAGCCCCCGTCGCGGGGCAGCCTCCTCCGTGCGTCGGCGATGTAGGCCTCCGCGGCGTCTGGGGCGATGGCCACGCCCGCCGCGGTCGCCACCGCCACCACCTCCCGTCCCAGGGCGAGCATCAGCTCCACAGCCCGCGGCTCGGCGAAGACGGCGCCGACCCTCGCCCTCCCGAGCGCCGTGACCGTGTTCAGGCAGACGTTCGCCACCAGCTTCGTCCAGAGGGCGGGGGCGTCGTCGGGATCCACCCTCACGGGGACCCCCACCGCCGCGCCCACCGCCTCCAGCGCCGCCCCCGGGGCCCCCGCGCCGCCGCCCGCAAGCAGGTCCCGCAGCGCCCCCGTCGAGGGGTTCCGGCTCGGGCGGCGGATCACGTGGTCCGGCGCGACGCGCTGGCAGCCGAGGTAGACCGCCACCCCGCCCACCTCGGCGCCGGGGCACGCACGCGCCAGCAGGCGCGGGTTCTCGACCCCGTTCTGCAGGGACAACACGACCGCCCCCGGGGTCAGCGCGGGCGCCAGCGCCGCCGCGGCGCCCTCCGTGTCGTAGCTCTTCACGCACACCACGGCGAGCTCCACCGGGCCCGCGTCGCCGGCGCCCGCGACGGCCTCCACCCGCACCTCGTCGTCCACGCCCCCGTCGGTCACCCGCAGGGGACCGGCCCGCAGCGCCTCCAGCGTCGCCCCCCGCGCCAGCACCGCCACGGGCCAGCCGGCGAGGGTCAGTCGCGCCGCGACGTACCCCCCGATCGCGCCCGGGCCCACCACCAGCGTCCGCGGCGGCGCGCCCACGGGGGCGTCAGCCGATGTCGAGGCCGAGCTGCCCCTGGCCGGGCACGAACGGGACCTCCGACCGCGGCTGCGCGTCCTTCGCCGCGTCCTGCGCCAGCCGGTCGGCCCGCTCGTTCGCCTCGTGGCCCGCGTGCCCGCGCACGAGCACCGGCCGCACCTTCGCGTGCCGGTCCAGCTCCAGGATCATCCGCTCCCACAGGTCCCGGTTCGCCACCGGCTGCTTGCTCGCCGTGCGCCAGCCCTTGCGCTGCCACCCGCTCAGCCAGCCCTTCAGGATCGCGTTCGCGAGGTAGCTCGAGTCGGTCACGAGCTCGATGTCCGAGCCGTCCGGCGCCGCGGCCAGGCCCTCGAGGGCGGCCATCAGCTCCATCCGGTTGTTCGTCGTCGGGAACTCACCGCCGGTCAGGACCTCCTCGCGCCCGTCGGAGGCGGTGAGGATGGCGGCCCAGCCGCCGCGGGAGTCGTCGGTGCCGTTGCCGGAGCAGGCGCCGTCGGTGACGAGGGTGAAGGTCTCGGGCATCTCAGCGCACTACCTTAGACCCCTGTCCGCGACGAGGGAGGGCCAGATGGGGGAGGGACCGCGCGCCGAGGAGAGCTTCGACCGCTCGGCGGGGGAGTACGACGAGATCCTGGCGCACAACCTCGCGGGGGCGTACCGCCTCGTGCAGGCGCTGCCCGACGGCGCCTACGGGGACGTCCTCGACGTCGGCTGCGGCACGGGCTTCGTGACCGGGGAGATGGCCCGCCGCTTCGGGTCCGTGCGGGTGACCGGGGTGGACCCCTCCGAGCCCATGCTGGAGCGGTTCCGGGCGCGCGCGGAGGCCCTCGGGATCACCGCGGAGACGGTCCACGCGGGGGTGGGGGACATGCCCGTGCCCGACGCCGCGTTCGACGCCGTCGTCTCCGGGATGGCCTACCACTGGTTCCCCGACAAGCCCGCCGCCGTCGCCGCCATGGCCCGCCGCCTGCGCCCCGGGGGGATCCTCGGGATCCTCGCCTCCGGCCGCGGCACCGACCGCGAGTTCGAGGAGGTCCTCCGCGCGATCGAGCCGCCGGTGCCCGCCGCGTGGACGGACATCTTCGACGTCATCCAGCGCACCGCCGACGAGGTGGCGGGGCAGATGGAGGCGGCCGGCCTGGAGGTCGTGGACGCCTGGGAGGAGCGCCGCGTGCGCCGCACGCCGCCCGAGGCGTACATGGCCCGGATCCAGGCCGTGGCGAGCCATCTGTCGTCGGATCTGGACCCCGAGGAGGCCGCCGCGCACGGCGCAAGGGTCGTCGCCGCGGTGGAGGCGGCGGCAGGCCCGCGCGGCTTCGAATACGGCTTCGTGAAGCTGTTCGCGGTCGGGCGGCGGCCCGCCTGACGACCCCGCGCGCGCCCCGCCGCGACCCCGCGGCGGGCGGCGCGCGCCCGGCGGCGATGGACGGTTCCTAAAGGGATTGCCCATGGCGCTCGATGAGAGGGGTGAACCGCGGAGGCCCGCGTCACGGGCAGGAGGTCCGCGGACGTCACGTTCTCATGGAGGAGAGCCAAATGCTTGAGCGACTCCGCCGCCGCCGGGGCCAGGAGGGTTTCACCCTCATCGAGCTCCTCGTGGTGGTCATCATCATCGGTCTGCTGGCCGCGATCGCCATCCCGGCGTTCCTGGGTCAGCGGAACAAGGCCAACGACGCCGCCGCAAAGTCCCTGGTCCGTAACGGGGCGACCGCGATGGAGGCCTACTTCTCGGACGGCAACACCTACGTCGGTGCCACCGCCGCGAACCTGCGCACCATCGAGCCGAACATCTCCTGGAAGACGACCGGCGCTGCCGCGTCGGCCGACGAGGTCGCCTTCGGCACCCCGACCGCGACGGGCTACGCCCTCTCGACGGTCTCGAAGTCCGGTACGACCTACACGTACACCAAGGACCTGAACGCCGCGTCCGGCTCGACGGTCACCCGCACCTGCTCCCCGGCGACGGCCTGCCCGGCCACCGGCTGGTAGCAGCACCGCACCGAAGCAGCACCACCGCTCCACCGGCGCGGGCCGTCCTCCCGGGACGGCCCGCGCCACCCCTGAACCGCCGCACCACCCGCTCCACCCGCACCACCCGCCCTTCTGCCCGGGGCGACGCCCCTCGCCGGCCCGGGCCCCCTCGACGCAAGGAATGCGCTCGATGCCCTCGCTCGAACGGACTCGGGACCTGACACAGCCGCGACACACTTCCGGCACGCCCGACGCGCCCCGCGCGAACCGGCCCGCCGTAGCGTCGCGGGGCATGCGCCGCTCTCGTCGTCTCGCCCTCGCCCTCTCGCTGTGCGCCATCGCCGCGCCGGCGACCGCGCTGGCCCAGACGACCACGACGCCCGACCCGTCCGCACCGGCCGTCCCGGCGCCGAACCAGTCCAAGTCGCCGTTCGCCGCCGACCGGCTCTCGAGCAAGCCCGCCGGGCTCACCCCGGACAACGTCGTGAACCCGGTGAAGTACCCGGACAACGCCGTCGTCCTGTCCTGGGGCGACGTCCCCGGGGCCGTCTCCTACTCCGTCGAGGTCGCCGACAACCCCGGCTTCAGCCGCGTCGTGTGGAAGTCCGACACGGTCCAGCCGATCGCGGTCCCCGAGATCCTGCTGCCCGACGGCGCCTACTGGTGGCGCGTCCGGGCGGTGGACCAGGCCGGCACCATCGGCGTCTGGAGCGACGTGGCCCGCGTGGCCAAGGTCTGGCCGAACCAGATCACCGGCGCGCGCCTCACCGAGACGCCCACGGGCGGCCCGGTGTCCCACGTCTTCCTGAACCCGTACATGTTCTGGAACCCGGTCCCCGGCGCGGCGAGCTACGACATCGAGCTCACCCCGGGCGACCAGTTCAACAACGTCGTGTTCTTCGGCAAGAACGTGCACCAGCCGTTCGCCACGCCGGCCGTCGTCGGCGCCATCCCGGACGACTCCTACAACTGGCGCGTCCGGGCCCGCGACACGAACGACAACCCGGGTCCGTGGACCGTCGGCTCCCCGTTCACCAAGGCCTGGGGCGCAACGACCCCGATCGCCCCGGCGGACGGCGTCACGACGCACGACGTGTTCCTGCAGTGGGCCCCGGTCGAGGGCGCCGAGCGGTACCAGGTCCAGGTCACGAACCTGGAGCACAACTTCGTCGGCCCGGCCCTCAAGATCGACACGACCACGTCGGCCGACGCCTTCGTCCCCACGCTCCCCGAGGTGCGGGCCAAGGGGATGCTCTACGGCACGCACTGGTGGCGCGTCCGCCCGGTCATCGACGGCGTCTACGGCAAGTGGACCTCGCCGCGGCGCTTCACCTGGGCCGCCCCGGGCGCCACGACGGGCACGGCCAACCTCTCCTCGACCGGCGACACGGACACCGGCCTCTCGCCGCACCTGCGCTGGACCCCGCCTGCCACGGCCACGATCTACCGGGTCGACATCGCGACGGACCCGCAGTTCAACAACATCCTCGAGAGCCAGATCACCCCGAACACCTCGTGGGTGTCGCGCAACCCCCTCCCGGACAACCAGATCGGCACCGGTTACCACTGGCGCGTCGTCTGGGGCACGGGCAACACGGTCGAGTCGCCCGACTGGATCGTGGACGAGGACCTGGTGGACACGGGCACGTTCCGCAAGCAGACCCGGGTCACCCTGGGCCAGCCGGTCAACGGCGGCACGGTCTCGGAGCCGCCGCTCCTCACCTGGGGCGCGGTGCCCGGCATCGCCAAGTACAGCGTCGAGCTGTCGCAGGACGGAAAGTTCGCCGTCAGCTCCACGCGCACGGCGCGCGTGTTCGGCTACGGCGCCGTCCCCGGCTCGATGGCCGACCAGGAGAAGCGCCTCGGCGAGGGCACCTGGTACTGGCGCGCTCGCGCGGTGGACGGCGGCAACGTCGGCACCACGTGGAGCACCGTCAACTCCTTCACGCTCACCTCGCCGCGCCCGAGCCAGAAGCTGCCGGCGGACGGCGCCACCGTCGTCTACTCGCCGCTCGTCACCTGGGCCCCGGTCTCCGGCGCCGTCGGCTACGACGTGCAGGTCGGGATGGACCCGAGCTTCGCGTCGGGCGGCTCGACGGACGACGTCATGAGCACGTCCCAGACGGCCCTCGTGCCGCCGCGGGCCAAGATCACGACGCCCGGCGTCCACTACTGGCGCGTCCGCGCGGACTACGGCGACGAGATCAAGGGCGCCTGGAGCACCACCCGCTCCTTCCGCTCCGTCTTCCCGCCGAGCTTCAACCTCAACTCGATCCCGGCGAAGGTCGACTACCGCACCCAGGTCGTCGTCTCCGGCCAGCTCAAGAACAACGGGGCCGCCGTCCGCTCGGCGCGCCTCTACCTCGAGCGCCGCATCTTCCCGAGCGACGAGTACAAGGCCGCCGGCCTCGTCCGCACCAACACCCAAGGCCGCTTCCGCTTCGCGCTGAAGATGACCCGCTCGGCGGACTATCGCCTGGTGTGGCGCGAGTCGGCCACGAACCCCGAGGGCAAGGCCGCGTTCGGCATCGACGTCCAGCCGCGGGTCACCTTCCGCCTGGCCTCGTCGCAGGTCGTGCGCCGCAAGGGCCTGCTCGTGAAGGGCTCGATCTACCCGAAGCGTCCCGCCGTCATCCAGATGAAGACCTCCGACGGCTGGAAGACGCTCCGAAAGGTCGTCCCCACCCGCCAGCGCTTCGCCGTGACGGTCTCGACCGCGCGCCTCGACCCGGGCAAGCACCGCCTGCGCCTCTGGGTCCCGCGTGACTCGCAGCGCCGCTTCGCGAACATCGCCAGCCGCCAGCGCGGGGTGCTCGTCTACGACAGGTTCGTCATCCGCTGATGCTCCTCGGCGCCCCCACCGCCTACTGGGCGTTCGTCGCCGGCCTGCTTGGCCTCGCGCTCGGCTCGTTCGCGACCGTCGTCGCGTCGCGCTGGCCGGCCGAGCAGTCGCTCGTGAGCCCGCGGTCGCACTGCACCACGTGCGACCGCACGCTCTCGCCGCTGGAGATGATCCCGGTGCTGTCGTGGCTCGCCCTGCGGGGCCGCTGCCGCGGCTGCGGCGAGGGCGTGTCCTGGCGCTACCCGGCGATCGAGGCCGCCAGCGGCATCCTCGCCGCCCTGGCGATCATCACCTTCGGCCCGACCTGGGAGGGGCTCGCCGCCGCGCTGCTGGGCGTCGCCCTCGTCCCGGTGGTGGTCGTCGACCTGGAGCACCGGCTCATCCCGAGCATCATCGTGTTCCCGGTGTTCGTGCTCGCCCTCGGCGCGACGATCATGGCCGACCCCTCCCGCTGGTGGGTGCCGGTCGCGGCCGCCCTCGGCGCCTTCGCGTTCTTCTACGTCCTCTGGTTCCTCTACCCCTCCGGCATGGGGCGCGGCGACGCCAACCTCGCGCTCCTGCTCGGTGCGGTGCTCGGCGCGTCGGTCCTGCCGGCGCTGTTCGTCGCCTTCGCCCTCGGCGCCACCCTGGGCGTCGCACTGCTGGCGCGCTTCGGCGCGCAGGCCCGGAAGATGGCCGTGCCCTTCGGACCCTTCCTGGCCGCCGGCGCCCTCGTGGCGCTGTGGTTCGGTCCCTCGATGATCGGGTGGTACGCCGGCACGCTCGGCTGACCTCCCCGCCTCCTGCCCCTCAGACACGGACGTCACAGACCATGAGCACCGTCGTTGCCCTCGACATCGGCTCCAGCGCCATCGCCGGGGTCGAGCTCAAGACCGCACGCGAGCGCGTCACGCTCGCCAAGGCGGCCGTCGAGCCACTCCCGCCCGGCCTCGTCCACGACGGCGAGATCGTGCGCCCGGATGAGCTCGCCGGCGAGATCAAGCGCTTCTGGCGCACGGCCCGGTTCTCCGGGAAGCGCGTCCGCCTGGGCGTCGCGAACCAGCGCGTCGTGGTGCGCACGATCGAGCTCCCGTGGCTCGACGACGACCGCGAGCGCCGCGCCGCCGTGGAGTTCGAGGCGGCCGAGCAGATCCCGATCCCGCCCGACCAGACGGTGGTCGACTCGCAGCCGGTGCTCCGCTTCACCAACGAGGCGGGTGACCGGGAGCGCCACGTCGTGGTCGCCGCCCACCGGGACATGGTCGAGGGCCTCGTCGCGACGGTGAGGCAGGCGGGCCTGCAGCCGGTCGGCATCGACCTGGAGGCGTTCGCGATCCTGCGGGCGCTGCTGCCGCCGCCGCACGTCATCGACGAGGGCTCGGCCGACACCCGCGCCGTGGCGGTCTGCCACGTCGGGGCCGAGGTCACCAACATGATCGTGGCGGTCGACCGCCGCTGCCACTTCACCCGCCTCGTCGGGTTCGGCGGCAGCCACCTCACGAAGGCCGTCTCGGACCGCACCGGCCTGCCGGCCGAGGAGTCCGAGGCCGTCAAGACGGCGTGCGGCCTGCTCGGCGACCCGCTCGACGGGTGGGACGCCGACACGGTCGCGGAGGTGCGGCACGCCCTGGCGCTCGGCGCCCGGCCGCTCGTCCGCGAGATCAGCCGCTCGCTCGACTACTACCGCTCGCAGGCGTTCGCCCGGCCGATCGAGAAGCTCGTGATCTCGGGCGGCACGTCGCTCTGCTCCGGCATCGACCGCTACCTCCAGCAGGGCCTCGGCCTGCCGGTGGAGGTCGGCGACCCGCGGATGCAGCTCGACGACAGCGGCTCCCTCGACCCCGACGTCGCGGCCCGTGCCGCGGTCGCGCTCGGGCTGGCGCTGGACGCGCCGGAGCGGTCATGAGGGCGGTCAACCTCCTCCCGCAGACCAGCCGTCGCCGGCCCGCGGGCATCAAGGGCGTCAAGGGGCCCCTCGCGATCGCCGGCGCCGTCGTCGCCCTCGGTGCCGTCGGGTACTGGGGCTTCTCGCTCCACTCCGACGTGGACCAGGCGAAGGCGGACGTCGCGGCCGCGACGATCGAGCGCGACGGCCTGCGCGACCAGCTCGGCGCCTTCCAGGCGGCCCAGGCCCGCGACGCGGCCCAGTCGGTCCGCCGCGGCGCCGTCGTCGGCCTCGTCGCCGGGCGCGTGAACTGGGAGCGCCTGGTGCGCGACCTGTCCACGGTCATGCCGCGCGACGTGTGGCTCACGAACCTGAAGGGCGAGACCGACGTCGCGTCCACGGCCGTGCCGACCGCCGCGACGGCGAACGCACCGAACCTCAACAACTCGTCCGCCCCCCGCGGCATCCACCTCGACGGCTTCGCCTACACGCAGAGCCAGGTGGCCCTGCTGATGGCCCGCGCCGCCGCGGTGCCCGGGCTCGGCGAGCCGCGCCTCGCGAGCAGCGAGGTGCAGGCCCGCGGTGACGAGGAGGTCATCCACTTCATCATCGACATCCCCATCGACCAGCGCGCCCAGGACCGGCCGACGCTCACCCCGGTGAACGGCACGGCCACGGGTGCCACCGGAGTCACGCCATGAAGCTGACGAAGCGCGACACCATGCTCCTGGCGATCATCGGTGCCATCGCCGTCCTCGGCGGCGCCTACTGGTTCGTCGTCAAGCCCGCGAAGGCGGAGCTCTCCGTCCAGCGCGACCAGCTCGCGCAGGTGCAGAGCGAGACGGCCGACCTGAACGACACGCTGGCCCGGATGTCCGGCACCACGAAGGGCGAGGCCGCCCGGGTGGCCGAGCGGCTCAAGCTCGCGAAGGCCCTCCCGGAGACGACCGAGACCCCGGGTGTGATGGTCCAGCTCCAGCGTCTCGCCGACCGGGCGAACGTCGAGCTGACCTCGATCAAGACGAACAGCTACAGCGACTACGGCACGATCCGCGGGACCGAGTTCGAGGTGAAGATCTCCGGTCGGTTCTTCGACGTGGACGACTTTCTGTACCGCCTCCACCGGCAGGTCGCGGTGGACGCCAAGGACCGCCCGATCGTCGGCGGCCGCCTCTTCGCCACCACCTCCGTGGACTTGACCCTCGGGCAGGACTCCGGCTCCGGCTCCGGCCTGGAGGAGGAGGACACGGTGGTCGGCACCATCAAGGTGGTCGCGTTCTCGAGCGTGCCCGCCGGCGCCTCGGCCTCGGCCGCGCCCGCCACGTCCGCCGCGCCGGCGACCGCCGTCGCCGCGCCCGCCACCCCGTCCGCCACCACCGGCGGGGGCACCGTCAACGAGCCGACCACCAGCGCCGCACCGCCCGCGGGCGGCGGCCAGGCCACGGCCACTCCGAGCCCCGGGGGTACCCAGTGATCCGCCGCCGTCATCTCACCGTGGCCGCCGCTGCGGCGGCCTCGGCCCTCCTGCTCGCCGGCTGCGGCGGCGGGGGCGGCGGGGGCGGGGACCAGGGCGACCTGCCCGCCGCGGACTCGGCCATCCCCGTCGCGAGCGGTGTCGCGCCGCAGGACTCGGCGCTCCAGGCGGTCGCCGCCCTGGGCACGCCGGGCTCGGTGGACGGCGCCGGGGCGGGGCAGACCCTGTCCGGCCTCGACACCTTCGGGACCCCGCACGACGCGTTCGAGCAGCAGGTCGACACGGCCCAGGGCTCGGACGACGACCCGGGCACGGCTCCCGCCATCCCGGCCGACACGCCGATCAACGGGGACCCGCTCGTGGCCGTCCCGGCCGCGCCGGCGACGCCCGACCCCACGACGACCGACCCGGGCGCCGGGGCCGAGGTGCAGAACCCGATCGCGCTCGAGGCCGACTTCGACATCTCCGGCGAGCCGGTCGTGGCCCGCGAGGGCGACGCCATCCCGCCGGACACGCAGCAGTTCATCGTCCAGTCGATGACGCAGACCAGCGTCACCCTGGAGCTGAGCGGCGGCCTCCTGCCCGACGGCACCGACACCGTCGAGCTGGAGGAGGGCGAGTCGATCACCCTCTACAACGCCACGGCGCAGCGCAGCTACAAGATCAAGCTGGTGGACGTCCGGCGGGTCTGACCCCGGCGGCACCACGGATCGCGGCACACGAGGCCGGCCCTCCGGGGCCGGCCTCGCCCGTCGACGGGCGGGTCAGTCCGGCTGGACCCCGACGAGGGGAGGGGCCACCAGGAGGTGGCCGGCGCGGACGGCGAGGGAGTCCGCGAGCCAGGTGACGGCGTCCTCCCGGTCGGCCTCGACGTCCACGATGGCGATGATCCGGGTGATGTCCTCCTCGCCCTCGCGGTGGACGATGCGGGGCGGGGAGCGCCACGGCCCGCCGGCGCCGGCCACGGAGGCGCTGATCTCGTAGACGATCGCGTGGACGCGGTCGGGGTCCTTCGTGAGGATCTCCAGCCGCAGGCGGCGCTGTGCGCCCGGGATCGTGCGGACGCCGGTGATCACCCCGTTCGGCACGATCATCCGCTCGCCGCCCGGCCCCGCGAGGACCGTCGTGCGCAGGCCCACCGACTCGACGGCCCCCGTGTAGCCGCTCGGCTCCAGGCGGATCGTGTCGCCCACGCCGTACTGGTCCTCGAAGAGGATGAAGAAGCCGGCGATGACGTCGACCAGCAGCCGCTGCGACGCGAAGCCCACGAGCACGACGACGAGGGCGCTGCCCCCGATGGCCGCGAAGCCCCCGCCGCCCGCGAGGGCCGAGATGATCGCGATCGCGGCGCCGACGAGGACGAGGTACCGCAGCCCGGTCGCGAGGGCCGAGATGGCCGTCTGGCGCTGGCGGTTGCGGGCGTCGTCGTCCGTGCCGAAGCGGTGCGCCCAGCGCGGGATCGACCACGCGATGAGCCACAGCAGCACCGCGGACGCGGCCACGATGATCCCCACCCACACGAGGCGGCCGGGCCATCCTGTGAGCCCGAATATGGTGAGGGGGAGGGGGTGCACCGCCGCGATTCTAGGCGTGGGGAGGAATCGGGCGGGCGCACGGCCCCGTTAGGCTCGCGCCGTGTCCACCTCGGCGCAGGAGGGACGCACCACCCCGCGTGGGCGCGTCCTGGTGCAGCAGCTCGCCGTGCCCCTGCGCCGGTTCATCGCCACCGAGTCCGGTTCGGCGGGGCTCCTGCTGCTCGCCACGCTCGCCGCGCTCGTGTGGGCGAACTCGCCGTGGGGGAGCACCTACGACGAGTTCTGGTCGACCGAGATCTCCATCCGGGTCGGCGACCACGCGCTCACCGAGGACCTGCAGCACTGGGTCAACGACGGCCTCATGGTCTTCTTCTTCCTCGTCGTCGGGCTCGAGGTGCGCCGCGAGCTGGCGATGGGGGAGCTCACGGACCGCTCCCGGCTGAAGCTGCCGGCGCTCGGCGCGCTCGCCGGGATCCTCGTGCCGGCTGTCGTCTACCTCGCCATCAACCCGTCCGGCGAGGCCGCCAACGGCTGGGGCGCCGCGATCTCCACCGACACGGCCTTCGTGCTCGGGGTGCTGGCCCTGGTGGGGCCGCGCTGTCCCACCCAGCTCCGCGTCTTCCTGCTGACGCTGGCGATCGCCGACGACATCGGCGCGCTCGCGATCATCGCCGTCTTCTACTCGGACGACGTCAACGTCCTGTGGCTGCTCGTGGCGCTCGTGTGCGTCGGGGTGATCCTGCTGCTCGCCCGCCTCCACGTCTGGCGCGGGCCGGCCTACTTCGTCGTCGGGGCGGTCCTCTGGGTGGCGATGCTCGAATCGGGGGTCCACCCGGCCATCGCCGGCGTGGTCATCGCCGCCTGCATCTCGGTCTACCCGCCGCGGGTGGAGGAGGTGGAGCGCGCCGCCCGGCTCGCCCGGGCGTTCCGGCAGTCACCGGTGCCCAGCCTGGCGCGGTCGGCGAAGCTCACGATCGAGCGGGCCGTCTCGCCCAACGAGCGCCTGCAGGAGCTGCTGCACCCGTGGTCGAGCTACGTCATCGTCCCGCTGTTCGCGCTCGCCAACGCGGGCGTGCCGCTCGGCGCCGACGCCCTCTCGGACGCCCTCACCTCGCCGGTCACGATCGGCGTGGTCGCAGGCCTCGTCATCGGCAAGCTCATCGGCGTGGGCCTCGTGACCCTGGTCGCCGTGCGCATGGGGATCGGCTCCCTGCCGCGCGGGCTCAACCGCGGGGACCTCGTCGCCGGGGCCGCCCTCACGGGCATCGGCTTCACGGTCTCGCTGTTCATCGTCGACCTCGGCCTCGACTCGCCGCAGCTCCAGGACGAGGCGAAGATCGGCGTGCTCGCCGGCTCGACGATCGCCGCGCTGCTCGGGTGGGGGCTCTTCGCCGTGTCGGCCGCGCGCCAGCGGGCCCGCGGCGTCGTGGCGGGGCCGACGCTGCTCGACCCGCCGGTCGACGTGGCCCGCGACCACGTCCGCGGCGATCCGGGCGCCCCCCTCACGCTGGTGGAGTTCGCCGACTTCGAGTGCCCGTTCTGCGGGCGCGCGACCGGCGCGATCGACGACGTCCGCGGCGCCTTCCGCGACCAGCTCCGGTACATCGTCCGCTACCTGCCGCTCACGGACGTCCACCCCAACGCCGAGCTCGCCGCCGAGGCGGCCGAGGCCGCCGGCGTCCAGGGCCGCTTCTGGGAGATGCACGACCGCCTCTTCCAGCACCAGGACGCGCTCGGCCCGGACGACCTCGTGGGTCACGCGGAGGCGGTCGGCCTGGACGTGCCCCGGTTCGTGGCCGACCTGGAGTCGGGCGTCCACGGCGCCCGGGTGCGCGAGGACGTGGCGAGCGCGGAGGCGAGCGGCGTGTCCGGCACGCCGACGTTCTTCGTGAACGGGGTGCGGCACTCCGGGCCCTACGACTTCGAGACGCTCTCCCGGGCCCTGCTCGACACCGACCCGCGCCGGTCCTGAGCCTCAGGACCCGCCGCGGTCGTCGACCGTGAACGCCTGGACCCCCGCGATCGCGAAGACCCGCATCCCCGGCAGCACCCACACGTGGCCGTCCTCGGGCCCCAGGGAGCGCACCGTCACCTGACCGGCCGCGAGGGCCGCGTCGATCATCGCGGCGGGCTCCCCGTCGAGCCGGGCGCGCAGCGCCTCCAGGTCGGCCATCGCGGCGTTGCGCTCCCGGGCGCCCATGGCCTGCGCGGGCGCCTCGGGCGTGGGGCCGGGGGCCCGCCACCTGTCGAGGCGCGCCTCGAGGGCCGGGTCCTCGTCGGGCCGCCGCACCGCCGCGCGCGGCGGTGCCCCGGGGGCGTCCAGCGCCTGCGGCGTCGCGCCACGCCCGCGCGCGCGCCGCACCGTGCCGATCCAGCGACCCGCCTCGCGCACCCTCCCGATGACTCCCATGCACCCCTGTTCGGCGCCGGTGGTGGTCGTCCTCGCCGTGGGGGAGAATCCCGCCTCCGGCGGATCGGGGAGGCAGCGGTGGCGGAGGCGGCGACGGAGCTGGAGGGGGCGCGGTGGTTCCGGCGCCACGAGGAGGGCGAGGAGCAGAAGGCCACGGCCCTCGAGCTCTTCTTCGACCTGGTGTTCGTCTTCGCGATCACGCAGATCTCCCACCTGCTGCTGGTCCACCTCACCTGGACCGGCGCGGGGCAGGCCCTGTTCGTGCTGCTCGTCGTGTGGTGGGCGTGGACCTACACGACCTGGATGGCGAACTTCATGGACCCCGACGCGACGGCGGTCCGCGTGCTGCTGCTCGCGGTCATGCTCGCGTCGCTGCTCATGTCGATCGCCATCCCGGAGGCGTTCGGCGACCGGGCGCTGCTGTTCGCGGGCGCCTACGTGGCGCTGCAGGTGGTGCGCAACGCCTTCATCGCGACGGCCTGCCCGGAGGGCTCGCGCATCCGCGCCAACTTCTCCGCGATCCTGGTGTGGTCCGTCGTCTCGGGAGCCCTCTACATCACGGGCGCCCTGCTCGACGGGGAGGCGCGGGTCGTCGTCTGGATCGTCGCCCTGCTCATCGACTTCGGCGGCCCGGCGGCGCGGTACTGGGTCCCCGGGATGCCGCGGGTCGTGACCGACGACTGGCGGATCGACACCGGCCACTTCTCGGAGCGGTTCCAGCTCTTCGTGATGATCGCCCTCGGAGAGAGCATCGTCATCACCGGCGCCACCGCGTCGGACCTGGAGATCGACCTCGCCCGCGCGACGGCGATCGCGGTGGCCTTCATCGGCTCCGCCGCCCTCTGGTGGCTCTACTTCAACGCCACGGCGGCCATCGCGGGGCGCATCCTGGCGCAGTCCGACGACCCCGGGCGCCTGGCCCGCGACGCGTACACCTACCTCCACATCCCGATCATCGCGGGCATCATCGTCACGGCGGTGGGGGATGAGCTCGTCATCGCCCACCCGGGCGCGACCCTGCACGGCCCGGAGCTCATCGCGCTGGCGGCCGGCCCCGTGCTCTACCTCGTGGGGCACCTGCTGTTCCGCCTGCGGATGGCGGGCACCATCTCGCGGCGGCGGCTCCTCGCGGCGATCGCCATCGCCGCCCTGGGCGTGGCCGGCCTGGCGATGCCGGCGCTCCTGGTCTCGACCCTCATGACGGCCGTCCTGATCGCCGTGATCGTGGGCGACCTGCTGGCGGCCGGGCGGCGCCGGGGGCTCACGACGGAGGCGGCGGCCGCCTGACCGCCCGCGACTGCTCTACACTCTCCGACCCGTGGCACTGACCTACCGCACAGCCGGGGAGTCCCACGGCCCCGCGCTCGTCGCGATGGTCGAGGGCCTGCCCGCCGGACTCCCCCTCGTGCCCGAGGACATCGACGACGACCTGGCCCGACGGCAGCTCGGCTACGGGCGCGGCGGCCGCATGAAGATCGAGACGGACCGCGTGCAGGTGAAGTCCGGCCTCCGGCACGGGCGCACGATGGGCAGCCCGCTCACGCTCGAGATCACGAACCTCGACTTCCCCAAGTGGTCGGCCGACCGCATGGCCATCTGGGAGCAGCACGACGAGGTGGAGCCGATCACGCTCCCGCGCCCCGGCCACGCCGACCTCGCGGGGATGCTCAAGTACGGCACCGACGACCTGCGGCCGATCCTGGAGCGGGCCAGCGCCCGCGAGACGGCCGCCCGCGTCGCCGCCGGCGGGGTCGCGAAGGCGCTCCTGCGCCGCTACGGCACCGAGATCCGCTCCCACGTCGTCCGCATCGGCCCCGAGGACGTGCCCCTGCGGGACGACCTGGCGCTCGCCGACTTCGACGGCGTGGACGAGAGCCCCGTGCGCTGCCTCGACCCCGAGGCCTCCGAGCGCATGAAGGCCGCCATCAAGGCCGCCGGGCAGGACCACAACACGCTCGGCGGCATCTTCGAGGTCTGGGCCTTCGACCCGCTCCCGGGCCTCGGCTCGCACGTGAGCGGCGACGTCCGCCTGGACGGCCGCATCGGCCAGGCCTTCATGGGCATCCAGGCGATCAAGGGCGTCGAGATCGGCGCCGGCTTCGAGCTGGGCACCCTGCCGGGCAGCGAGGCCCACGACGAGATCTTCCACGACCCCGAGCGCGGGTTCTTCCGCCGCACGAACCGCTCCGGCGGCATCGAGGGCGGCATGACCCACGGCGGCGCGCCCGTGGTGATCCGCGCGGTCATGAAGCCCATCAGCACGCTCACCCGGCCGCTGGCCTCGGTCGACGTGGCCACGAAGGAGCCGCGCAAGGCGTTCAAGGAGCGGTCGGACATCTGCGCCGTCCCGGCCGCGGCGGTCGTCGGCGAGGCGGCCCTGGCGTTCGTGCTGGCGCAGGCGCTGCTGGAGAAGTTCGGGGGCGACTCGATCGCGCACCTCGACGCGGCCGTCGAGCGCTACCGGGTCGAGATCTCCGGGTAGCGACCGTGTCGCGCTGGCTCGTCCTCTCCGGCTACATGGGCGCCGGCAAGACCTCGGTGGGGCGCCGGGTCGCGACGCGGCTCGGCCGGGCGTTCGTGGACGTGGACGCCGTGATCGAGGAGCGCACGGGGCTCGACATCCCCGAGATCTTCTCCCAGAAGGGCGAGCTGTGGTTCCGCCGCACCGAGGAGACGGTCATCCGCGAGATCCTCGCCGGTGAGCCGGGCGTGCTCGCCCTGGGCGGGGGCGCCCTGGAGAGCGACAGGACGCGTGGTCTCGTGACCCGGACCGCGGACGTCGTGTGGCTGCGGGCGTCGGTCGACGTGGCCTGGGCGCGCGTGGAGGGCTCGGGCCGGCCGCTGGCGGGCGACAAGGCGCGCTTCGAGCGCCGCGCGGCGGTCCGCGAGGCGAACTACCGCGCGGCGGCGGGCGTCGAGGTGGACGCCGACGGACCCGCCGACGACGTCGCGGCGCGCGTCGCCGCCTGGGCCGCGGCCCGCGCGGACGCCGGGGCGAGCGCGTGACCGCCGCCGCCCTGGAGCCGGCCCTCTGGGCCGAGATCGGCGCGACCCGCTACCCGCTGCACCTGGGCCCGGGGCTGGTGGACCGCCTGGGCGACCTGTGGCGCGACGACCGCCCCGGGGCCGCCCTGCTCGTGAGCGACGGCAACATCCCGGAGCTGGCCCGGCGCACCCGCGCCGCCCTGCAGGACCGCGGCGTGCGCGTCATCACCGCCAGCGTGCCGCCCGGAGAGGGCTCGAAGTCGATGGGCCAGGTGGAGCGCCTCTGCCGGGTCGCGGCCGAGGCCGGCATCCGCCGGTCCGACGCGGTCGTGGCGCTCGGTGGCGGGGTGGTGGGGGACCTGGCGGGCTTCGTGGCCGCCTCCTACCAGCGCGGTGTGCGCCTGGTGCACGTCCCCACGACCCTCCTGGCGATGGTCGACTCGGCCGTCGGCGGCAAGACCGGCGTCGACCTGCCCGAGGGCAAGAACTACGTCGGCGCCATCTGGCAGCCCGAGCTCGTGGTGATGGACACGGAGGCCCTCGCGACCCTGCCGGCCCGCCAGCTCTCCTGCGGGTTCGCCGAGGTCGTGAAGTACGGCCTCCTGGACGGCGGCGGGCTGTTCGACGTGGTGGACGGCTGGCCGGCGCTGCCCGGGCCGGCCGACGCGCTCGCGGCCCTCATCCGCCGCTGCGTGGACCACAAGCTCGGGGTCGTGGCCCAGGACGAGCGCGAGACCGGCCTGCGGGCCTCCCTCAACCTCGGCCACACGGTGGGGCACGGCATCGAGGCCGCCGCGGGCTACGACCGCTACCAGCACGGCGAGGCGATCTCCCTCGGCCTCCTCGCCGCGCTGCGCCTGTCGGAGCGGTACGCCGGGCTCGACCCGGTGTGGCGCGACCGCACGGCCGGGCTGCTGGAGCGCCACGGGCTGCCGGTGCACCTCGACCGCGAGGTGCGCACCGATGAGATCCTGGCGGCCATGACCCGCGACAAGAAGGCCGAGGCCGGCGCGCTCAACATGATCCTGATCGGCGCGCCCGGCGACATCCGGCTGCGCCAGCGCCCCGAGCACGCCGACGTCGTCGCCGCCATCGAGGAGCTGCGCGCGTGAGCACCCTGCGGATCGCCCTGCTGCACGGCCCCAACCTGGACCAGCTCGGCCGCCGGCCCTCGGCCCACTACGGCACGCTCACCCTCCGGGAGCTGGAGGACCGCGTGCGCGGCTGGGGCGCCGAGCGCGGCATGACCGTCGCGTGCTTCCAGACGAACCACGAGGGCGCGTTCCTCGAGCACGTCCACGGCCTGGCCGGCGCGGTCGACGGCGCCGTGGTCAACCCGGGCGCGTGGACGCACTACCAGTGGTCGATCCGCGACGCGCTGGAGATCATGGGGGCCCCGTTCGTCGAGGTGCACCTCTCCGACGTGGAGGCCCGCGAACCGCACCGGCGCGTGTCGGTGGTCCGCGACATCGCCTCCCACGCGGTCTGGGGCAAGGGGCCGGACGGGTACCGGGACGCCCTGGACCACCTGGCGGAGGTGCTGGCATGAGCGTGGAGGCGGGACGGCAGCAGCGGCTCGTGGCGGCCCTGGAGGCCAAGGGCATCGGCGTCATGCTCGTCACCGAGCCGTCCAACGTGCGCTACCTGACCGGCTACGTCGGCTCGAACGGCATCGCGCTCGTCGGCGCCGTGGGGAAGGCCTTGTTCACCGACTCGCGGTACGCCGTCTCGGCCCGCGCCCAGGTGCAGGACGCGGAGGTCGTCATCGGCAGCCGGGACCTGCTCGCCGACGTGGCCGCGCGGGCCGCCGAGCTGGCGGGCGGCGGGTCCGTGGGCATCGAGGCCGACACGGTCACCCTCACGCGGCACGGGCGGCTGGTGGAGCTGCTGGGCGCCACGCCGATGGAGCAGACCCGGGGCATCGTGGAGGAGCTGCGGGAGATCAAGGACCCCGGCGAGGTCGAGACGATGCGACGCGCGGCGCTGGCGGTCGACCGGGCGCTCGAGACCGTGCTGGCGGGCGGCATCGTGGGCCGCACCGAGGCCGAGGTGGCGTTCGCCCTGCACGGGGCGATGCTCGCCGAGGGGGCCGAGGGCCCCAGCTTCGCGACGATCGTGGCATCCGGGCCGCGCGGGGCACGGCCGCACCACGTGCCCGGCCAGGACCCCATCCCGCCGGACACCCTGGTCGTGATCGACCTGGGCGCGGTCGTGGACGGGTACTGCAGCGACATGACCCGCACCGTCGCCACCGGCGACCTCACGCCGCGCCTGTCGGAGATCTACGAGGTCTGCCTGCGGGCCCAGGTGGCGGCCCTCGAGGCGGCCGCCCCGGGCATGGAGGTGCGCGATCTGGACGCCGTCGCCCGCGCGCACATCGCCGACGCCGGGTACGGTGAGCACTTCGGGCACGGCCTCGGTCACGGGGTCGGGCTCGCCATCCACGAGCGCCCGGGTGTGCGGCCCGAGGGTGCCGGCACCCTCCGCGCGGGGATGGCGATCACGATCGAGCCCGGGATCTACATCGAGGGGGAGGGCGGGGTCCGCATCGAGGACCTCGTGGTGCTCGGGGACGACGCCACCGACGTGCTCTCCACCTCGTCGAAGGAGCTGAGGAGAGTCGAGTGAGGGGGCGCAAGTGATCACCACCAACGACCTGAAGAACGGCTACGTCCTGGACATCGACGGCGAGCTGGTCACCGTCGTCTCGTTCCAGCACGTCAAGCCGGGCAAGGGCGGCGCATTCGTGCGCACCAAGCTCAAGAGCCTCACGAGCGGGTCGACGGTCGACAAGACCTTCCGCGCCGGTGAGAAGGTCGAGCGGGTCACGACCGAGAGCCGCACGATGCAGTTCCTGTACCGCGACGGCGACGACCTCTACCTCATGGACAACACGTCCTACGAGCAGATCCCGGTCGCCGCGTCCCTCGTGGAGAACGACGACCTCCTGGCCCCGAACACGGACGTGCAGGTGCTGTTCGTGCGCGAGGCCCCGATCAAGGTCGAGCTGCCGACGTTCGTCGAGCTGGCCGTCACCCGGACCGACCCCGGGGTGAAGGGCGACACGGTCTCCAACGTGACCAAGCCCGCCGAGGTCGAGACCGGCGCCACCATCGACGTGCCGCTCTTCGTCAACGAGGGCGACCGGTTGAAGATCGACACCCGCACGCGCGAGTACTCTGCGCGGGCGTGAGCGCGAGTCCCGGACGCCCGAAGGGAGCCATGTGACCCACCCGACCGACGTCGGCTATGTCGACGCGACCCTCCGCGACCTCGCCCCCTTCCCGTGGGGGACGGCCGTGGGGACCGACGACCTCGCCGCCGCCGCGGCCGCGCTCTCCGACGTGGGGGCCCGCGTGCTGGAGGCCCTCGACGCGCGCTGTGCCCGCGCGGCGCTCGAGGCCCGCTCCGAGAGCCCCTGGGACCGCCTGCGCGCGGTCCTGCGCGAGGCCGGCTCCACGCCCGTCGGCGTGGTGGTGGGCGCGCGCAACCTGTGGGGTGACCGCACGCTGGCGCCGGACGTCGTGCGCCGCTTCGTGCTCTGCGCGGTCGACTCGGGCGCGTCCCGTGTCCGCGCGACGGACCCCCTGAACGACCCGGACGCCCTCGAGGCGGTCGCCCGCGCCTGCGAGGAGGCCGCCGCCGAGTTCGTGCCGACCCTCATCGTGGGCCCGGCCCCCGGCCCGGACGACGCCCGCTGGGTGGAGGAGGCCCGTGCCCTGGCCGCCCTGCCCGGCGCCGCGGCGATCTGCGTCTCGGACGGCGCCGGCCACATCGCGCCGGCCGCCCTCGGGCGCCTGGTGAGCTCGGTCACGGCCGTCACCGGCCTGCCCGTCGAGGTGCAGGTGCAGGCCCCCGGCGGCCTCGCGCCGCTCTCGGCCACGTCCGCCGTCGCGGGCGGCGCCGCCGCCGTGCAGGCGTCGGCCGGCCCGGTGGCCCTCGTGTCCGCCCGTCCGTCCGCCGAGACCCTGCGCGCCGCCCTCGTGGGCGGGGAGCGCACGCTCGACTGCCACCCGTCGGCCCTCGACCGCGCCGCGCGCGTGGTGGGCCCGATGCTGCCCGCGGACCGGCTGCGCCAGGCCGCCGCGGCCGTGTTCGGCCCGGCCGTCGCCGTGCCGCCGGCCCTCGAGCCGGGCCTCATCTCCCGTCTCGGCCGCCTCGGCCTGTCGCGGAGCCTGGTCGCCGTGGCGACGGAGTCCGCCGCCGTGGCGCGCGACATCGGCGCCGCGACCCTGGCCTACCCGCTGGGCGCCGCGATCCTGGCCCAGGCCGCCCGTCACGTCATCGAGGGCCGCCGCTGGGCCGAGATCGAGCCCGAGCTGGTCCCGATCGTGCTCGGCCGCGCCGGCCGCCTGCGCGGCCCGGTCGCCGACGCGGTCCGTGAGGCCGCCACGGCCGCCGACACCGGCCCCGTGGCGCCGCGCGACCTGGCGACGGTCACCGACGAGGCCCCGGCGGGGCTCTCGGAGGAGGACCTCGTCCTGTGGGCGATGTTCGGCGAGGAGACCGAGCCGGTCGTGGCCCGTCGCCGCTCGCTCGGTGCCGAGGCGGCGAACCGCCCGGCCGACCCGGCCATCGACCGCGGCCTCCTGGAGACGCTGGTCGACGTGGTGGAGGCCTCCGACGAGGCCGAGGTGAGTGTCGAGATCTCCGGCGCCCGCGTGACCGTGCGCCGCGCGGTCGCCGGCCCGGCGCCCGGCGCGGCCGCCTCGGGCGGCGGTGGCGGGGGCGGCGCGGCCGCCGACGAGGAGGAGGAGGGGACGATCCGGGTCACGAGCCCGATGGTCGGCACCTTCTACCGGCGCCCGGCGCCGGACCAGCCGCCCTTCTGCGAGGAGGGCCAGCGGGTCGAGGCGGGGGCCACCCTGTGCCTCATCGAGGCGATGAAGCTCTTCAACGAGATCGTCGCCGAGACCGCCGGGACGGTGCGCACCATCGCCCTGGAGGACGGCTCGCCCGCCGAGTTCGGCCAGCTCCTCTTCGTCATCGAGCCGTGAAGCTCCTCATCGCCAACCGCGGGGAGATCGCGGTCCGCGTCATCCGCACGGCCCGCGAGCTCGGCATCCCCACGGTCGCCGTCTACTCGCTGGCCGACGCGGACACCCTCGCGGTCGACCTGGCCGACGAGGCCGTCTGCATCGGGCCCGCCCCGGCCCGCGAGTCGTACCTCAACATCGCCAACGTGCTCGGCGCGGCCGAGATCACGGGCTGCGACGCGGTCCACCCGGGGTACGGCTTCCTGTCCGAGAACCCCACCTTCGCGCGCGCCTGCGCCGACCAGGGCATCACCTTCGTCGGCCCCTCGCCCGAGGTGATGGAGCGGATGGGGGACAAGATCGCCGCGAAGGCGGCCGCCCGCGAGGCCGGCCTGCCGGTGCTGGGCGGCTCCGACGGCCCGGTGAGCACCGTCGAGGCGGCGATCGCCGCCGCGGAGGACGCCGGGTTCCCGGTGCTCCTGAAGGCCGCGGCCGGTGGTGGCGGCAAGGGCATGCGGCGCGTCGAGCGCCCCGGCGACCTGCCCGCCGCCTTCGAGATCGCGCAGCGGGAGGCGGAGGCGTCCTTCAACGACGGCTCGCTCTACGTGGAGCGCTACCTCGAGGGCGCCCGGCACGTCGAGATCCAGGTGATGGCCGACGGCCAGGGCGGCGCCCTGGTGGCCGGCGACCGCGAGTGCTCGATCCAGCGGCGCCACCAGAAGCTCATCGAGGAGGCCCCGGCGCCGCACCTGCCGGACGCCACCCGCACCGCGATGCAGCAGGCCGCCCTGCGGGCCGTGAAGGCGTGGAACTACCGCAGCGCCGGCACCCTCGAGTTCCTCGTGGACGCGAAGGGCGACTTCTTCTTCCTGGAGCTCAACGCCCGGCTGCAGGTGGAGCACCCGGTCACGGAGCTCGTGACGGGCCTCGACCTCGTGGCCGAGCAGCTCCACATCGCGTCCGGGGGCCTGCTGTCGCGCACGGGCGTGGCGGAGGCGAACGGCCACGCGATCGAGTGCCGCATCAACGCCGAGGACCCGTCCCGCGACTTCCGTCCCGGCGCCGGGCGGCTCGACGACTACCGCATCGCCCAGGGCCCCGGGATCCGCGTGGACACGCACTGCGAGCCGGGCGAGACGATCCCGCCGCACTACGACTCCCTCCTCGGGAAGCTCTGCGTCTGGGCCGCCGACCGCCCGAAGGCGATCGCCCGGCTCCGCCGCGCGCTGCATGAGACGTCGATCACCGGCATCCCCACCACGCTGCCGCTCCTCGAGGACATCGCGCACGACCCGCCGTTCGTGGAGGGGCGCTACACGACCGCCTACATCCCGGAGCGCGAGGCGTACCTGCCGACGCTGAACGGCTCCAGGGTCTCCTGATGGCCGCAAAGGAGGGGGGCCGCCGCGCGGCTCGCCGCCAGGCGGTCTTCCTGCTCTACCAGCACGATGTGACCGGCCTGTCCCTGGAGGAGCTGGAGCGCAACACCGAGCGCGACGGCACCCCCGTCGACCCGTTCGCGCGGGCGCTGACGGAGGGCGTGGCGGTGGACACGGCCTCCCTCGACGAGCTCATCACGGGCGCTGCCGAGGGGTGGACCGCGGAGCGGCTCGCGCCGCTGGAGCGGAACATCCTGCGCGTCGCGGTCCACGAGCTGCTGGACTGGCCGGACATCCCGTCGGCCGTCTCGATCAACGAGGCTGTCGACCTCGCGAAGCGGTACTGCCAGGCGGAGGCGCCGGGCCTCGTGAACGGCATCCTGGGACGGATCGCGGCCGACCACGCGGAGGTGGGCGGGTGAGCGGCGACGAGGCGACCCTGCTGCGGGCGGCGGCCGAGCGGCTGGAGGAGGTGGCCGCGCGCATCCGCGAGGGCGACGCGAGCCCCGAGGAGCTGCGGGCGCTGGCCGACGAGGCGCTGGCGCTGGGCGCGGAGATCACCGAGCGCGTGCCGCGGGTTCTGCGCCCCGGCGAGGACTGAGCGGTGGCCCGGGCCGACGACCTCCTCGACCCCCGGGTGCAGGTGATGGTGCTGCCGCCCTCCGATCCGACCGCCGCCGGCCACGACGAGCTGCAGGGCGTCGGCTCGGGCGACGACCGCCCCGAGATGGCCGAGCTGGCCGAGCGCGCGTGGCTGATCCAGGGCGACGCGGTGCGCGGGTCGGAGCTGGAGACGCTCGGGCTCACCCTCTATGCGGGTCATCCGGAGCTGCGCCTGGTGAACCTGCCGACGGCCTTCGTCGAGTCGGGGGTGCGTCTGCTGAAGGAGCTGGGGACCTACGTCCTGACCGGCGGCGTGCTGGAGGACGGCGACATCATGCAGCTGCGCCACGACCTCCCGTACCTCGTGGGGATCCACGCCGGCGGGGAGGACGAGCCCCTGCGGGTGGTGCTGCTGGCGTGAGCCCGACGCCACCCCGGATCGCCGTGATCATCGGGAGCACCCGGGAGGGGCGCATCGGGCCCGCGGTCGCGGGGTGGTTCGTGGGCCTGGCGGCCGCCGCCTCGTCCGGTGACCTCGCCCTCGAGGTGATCGACCTGCGCGAGACCGGCCTGCCGGAGCGGCTGGCCGAGGGGCACCCGAACCGCGGGGAGTACCCGGACAGCGTGCGCCCCTTCGCCGCGAGGATCGCCGCCGCGGACGGCTACGTCCTCGTCACCCCCGAGTACAACCACGGCTACCCGGCCTCCCTGAAGCACGCCCTGGACGCCGTCGGGCCCGAGTGGCGGGCGAAGCCGGTGGCCTTCGTGTCCTACGGCGGCGTGGCCGGAGGCGTCCGCGCCGTGGAGCAGCTGCGCCAGGTGGTGGTGGAGCTGCACCTCGTCCCGCTCCGCGACGCGGTGATCCTCCCGGGTGCCCGGCGCGCCTTCGCGGGAGGCTCCGTCCCCGCCGACGAGGACGGCCGCCTGGCGGATTCGGTCAGCACCCTCGTCCGGCGCCTGTCGTGGTGGGCGAGGGCTCTGCGGACCCAGAGGGAGTCCGAGCCCTACGACGGCTAGACCAGGGTCCAGACCCAGAGCTCGCCCACCCCGAGGGCGGCGGCGAGGGTCAGCCCGACCGGCCTGATCCACCAGTCGTCCGGGACCGGTTCGTCGCCGTTCCGCTCACGCTCCGCGTTCTCCCGGGCGGTGTCCTCCACGTCGCCGGCCCAGGCGTTGGAGATGGCGAGGACGACGAGGAGCGCCAGCAGGATCCAGGCGGCGACCATGGGCGCAGTGGACCACCGCCGGGTTCGCCCGTCCACGAATCCGCAGGCCCGTCTCACCTGGCGCCCCGCGACGTCTCGCATGGCGAGCGGGGGAGGTGCGCTCCGTCGTCCGAGGTCCACTTTGCCCCGGAGGGCAGGTCCGAGCGGCATCTGACCGCCACCGTGCACTCGTGGCCCGCACCCGTGTGCACTTGTACGAACCCCCGACGGCACAGGGACGGAACAGATCGGTCACGTATCGGTGGGGATCCGCGCGCCCGCCCCGCCTATCGTCGGGAGGCCCGCCCGCGCCCGGTTCCGCCCCGCCTGCTTGGATCGGCGCACATCGTCGGGAGGGGGAGGTCGTGTTGGAGAGGTGGCGGGAGAACCGTCGGCTCGCCCGGGCGCAGAGAGAGCACGAGCGAGACCTCGCTCGGCGCCTGCGTGCCCTGCACACGCTCGGCAGCGAGCGCGGAGAGGACGACCCGGCCGCCTTCACCGCCGCGGTGGACCTCGCGAGCTATCTGACCGCCGAATGCCGGGACGAAGAGGCTCGCGACGCCTGGCAGAAGATCGCCGTGGTCAGCCGCCTGACGCACGGTCCCGACCACATCGAGACACTGCATGCCCAGGGGGAACTGGCCTACGCGCTCTGGGTCCTCGAGGACAACGCGGGAGCTCGCTCGGTGCAGGCGCTGGTGCTTCCGGCGCTGCGCCGCACCCACGGCGAGGACCATCCGCTCACGCTGTCCGCCGCGATGCAGCTCGCGTCGATCATGCGCGACCTCGGTGAGCGCAGGGAGGCTCGGGCACTGCTCCAGGACGCCGTCGAGAGAGGGGAGCGGACCCTCGGTCGCGGGCACGAGCAGTGCTACATGCTCAGGACGGTCCTGGCCTCCATGGACGGCGAGCCGGGGCGCGAGCAGATGTGACGCCCCTCCACCTCAGCCGACGGGGTCCGCGGCGAGGAAGGACGGCCTCGTGACGAGGGAGTCCCGGAGCGCCGCGAGGCTCTCCCAGGGGTCGAGGTCGAGGCCCGTCCGGATCGAGCGGTGGAGCACCGGGGCGAGGGCGCAGTCGGCGATCGTGAAGCGCCCGAGCACGGCGCCGTCGGCCGTCACCAACGAGTCCAGCAGGTCCAGCGTCGGCGCGATCTCCACGGCGATCTCCGCCGCGCGCACCGGGTCCGGCTCGGCCGCCCCGAAGCCGGCGCCCCGCACGTACCCGAGCGCCGCCGACTCGTGCTTGAAGAACGCCCCTCGGATCCCCGTGTGGAAGCGGTCCAGGAACTCGTCCACCCTCGCGCGCTCCCAGAGGTCGGCGGGGAGGAGGTCGTGCCGCGACTCCCGGATCGCCAGGTACCGCAGGATCGCGTGGGACTCGGCCAGGACGAAGCCGTCGTCGTCCAGCGCGGGGATGCCGCCCACCGGGTTGAGGGCGAGGTAGCCCTCCGGCCGGGGCCGGCGCAGGTCCACGGTGCGCCGCTCGTACGGCAGGTCCAGCTCCGCGAGCAGGAACCGCACCTTGAGGGCGTTGGAGGAGCGCGGGTTGTCGTACAGGACGAGGCCGGGCACCCCTCTGACGATAGTCCCCGCGCCGCTCCGGGGTGACGTCACGTCACGGGGTTGCTCTAAGATCGGCGGAATGTCCGATTCCGAGACGCGGTTCCCGATCCTGTCGGGGCTCACCGCCCCGCACGACATCGCCGGGCTCTCCGACGCCGATCTCGAGGCGCTCGCCGCCGAGATGCGGGAGGCGATCATCGACACGGTGGCCCAGACGGGCGGCCACCTCGGGTCGAGCCTCGGGACGGTCGAGCTCACCATCGCGCTCCACGCGGAGCTCGAGTCCCCGCGCGACCGGATCCTCTGGGACGTCGGCCACCAGGCCTACGGCCACAAGCTCCTCACCGGCCGTCTCGACGACTTCGGCACCCTCCGCCAGTACGGAGGCGTCTCGGGCTTCCTGCGCCGCGTCGAGAACGAGCACGACATCATGGGCGCCGGCCACGCCAGCACCTCGATCTCCTACGCCACGGGCCTCGGCGAGGCCGAGCGTCACGCCCGCCAGGGCCGCCGCGCGGTCGCGGTCATCGGCGACGGCGCGCTCACCGGCGGCATGGCCTACGAGGGGCTCAACCAGGCCGGCCACCTCGGCACGCCCATCACCGTCGTCCTCAACGACAACGGCATGAGCATCTCGGAGAACGTGGGCGCGCTCTCCAAGCTCTTCCAGCGCGTGAGGGTCGACCCGACCCTCACCCGCGTCCGCGAGGAGCTCGAGCGCAACCTGGCACGCCTGCCCGGCGCCACCGAGATCGGCGGCAAGGTTCGCGACGCCACCAAGGCGCTCTGGTTCGTGCCGGGCGCGCTCTTCGAGGCCCTCGGCTTCGCCTACATCGGCCCCATCGACGGCCACGACATCGACGGCGTCCGCCGCGCGCTGCGCACGACGCTCGAGATGGACCGCCCGGCCGTCATCCACATCAAGACGGTCAAGGGGCGCGGCTACGCGCCGGCCGAGGCCGACGGCGAGGCCATGCACGGCGCCACCCCGTTCGTCATCGAGAGCGGCAAGGCGTCCGGCAAGAAGTCGGCCGGCCCGCCGAACTACACCGAGGTCTTCGGGCACGCCCTCGTCGCCCAGGCCGAGCGCGACCCGCGGGTCGTGGGCATCACGGCGGCCATGCTCAAGGGCACCGGGATGCAGCACATGATGAAGCGCTTCCCGGAGCGCACCTACGACGTCGGCATCGCCGAGCAGCACGCCGTCGTCTTCGCCTGCGGCCTCGCGATCGCCGGGTATCGCCCGGTCTGCGCGATCTACTCGACCTTCCTGCAGCGCGCCTTCGACCCGATCGTCCACGACGCGGCCATCCAGGACCTTCCCGTCGTGTTCGCCATCGACCGCGGCGGCCTCGTCGGCGACGACGGGCCGACCCACCACGGCGTCTTCGACCTCGCCTACCTGCGCGCCATCCCCGGCATGACCGTGATGGCGCCGATGGACGAGGCCGAGCTGGTCAACATGCTCGACACCGCCCTGCGGCTCGACGGCCCGGTCGCCATCCGGTACCCGCGCGGCGCCGGCGTCGGCGTTCCGCTGCCCGAGCGGCCGGAGCCGATCGAGGTGGGGAAGGGCGTCGTCCTCGAGGCCGGGGAGCGCGTCGCGCTCGTGGGCTACGGCTTCGGCGCCACCCTGGCCCAGCAGGCCGCCGACCTGGTCGCCGACGGCGTCGGCTCCCGGCCGACCGTGGTCAACGCCCGCTTCTGCAAGCCGATCGACGCGGCTCTCATCCGCCAGCTCGCCGAGCGGCACGAGCTCATCGTGACCCTGGAGGACCACGCGGCCCTGGCCGGATTCGGCTCGGCGGTGCTCGAGGTGCTGGAGGACACGCCCGCGCGCGTCCTGCGCCTGGGCATCCCGGACCGGTTCATCGACCACGGCAAGCGCGAGCTGCTGCTCGACGAGGCCGGCCTCACCCCGGGGCAGGTCGCGGCCCGCACGGTCCGCGCGCTGAGCGCCCCCTCCCGCATGCTGGTGGCCGAGGGCGGGTGACGCGGCGGGGCGCTCCGGCGCCCCGGCTATCATCGGCGCGGTGGCACCGACCCGCTCCCGACTCGATGTCGCGCTCGTTGAGCGGGGCCTCTTCCCGACCCGCTCCCGCGCCCAGGCCGCCGTCATGGCCGGCCGGGTGAGCGTGGACGGGCGGCGGGTCGACAAGCCCGGCGCGCCCGTGCCCGAGGGCGTGGACCTCGCGGTGAAGGACGCCGACGAGTACGTCTCCCGGGGCGGGGTGAAGCTCGCCGTGGCCCTCGACGCGCTCGGCGTGGACGTGGCCGGCGCGGCCGCGCTCGACCTCGGCGCCTCCACGGGCGGCTTCACGGACTGCCTGCTGCGCCGCGGCGCCCGCGAGGTGATCGCCCTGGACGTGGGCTACGGGCAGCTCGCCTGGTCGCTGCGCGAGGACCCGCGCGTCCACGTGATGGAGCGCGTCAACGCCCGCTACCTGGCGCCCGGGGACCTCCCGTACGCGCCGGACCTCGTGACCTGTGACCTCTCCTTCATCTCCGTCGTGACGGTCTGGGGCGCGGTGGTGCCCTGCCTGGCGCCGGGCTGGCGTGCCATGGTGATGGTGAAGCCGCAGTTCGAGGTGGGCCGCGGGCGCGTGGGCGCCGGCGGCGTGGTGCGCGACGAGGCGGCCCGTCAGGACGCGGTCGACGGCGTCGTGCAGGCGATCGAGCAGGGGGGAGGACGGGTGCTGGGTGTCACCGACGCCGGGTTGCCGGGGCCGAAGGGGAACCGTGAGGTGTTCGTCCACTGCGCCGACGCCGGGGTGACCGCGTGACGTCGCCCGGCCCGCTCGGCAGCGGGGTGCCGATCTCGGTGGAGGAGGCGGTGCCCGTCCGGCGGGTGCTGCTCCTGACCCACCGCGAGCCCCACGTCACCGCTGGATCGCTCCCCGCGGTCATCTCCATCCTGGACGAGGCGGGCGTCGAGCTGCTCGTGCCCGCCGGCGAGGTCGTGAAGCACCCGATCCTGGCCCCGCACTCCGCGGGCGACGGCATCCGGCTGCGCCCGGGCGGCGAGGACCTCATCCTCGTGCTCGGCGGCGACGGCTCCATCCTGCGCGCCCTGGCGCGCGAGGCCGGGTCCGGCGCCCCCGTGATCGGGGTGAACTTCGGCCGGGTCGGCTTCCTCGCCTCGATCGAGCGGGAGACGCTGGAGCGCGACCTGCGCCGCGCCGTCGAGGGCCGCTACGTCGTCCTCGGGCTCCCGTCCCTGCGCGCCGAGTGGGCCGAGGGGCAGGTGGAGGCCGTCAACGACCTCGCCCTGTTCCGCAGCGGGGAGTCGCGCATCGCGGACCTCACCTACGAGGTCGACGGCGAGCTCGTGGCCACGGTCCGCTGCGACGGGGTCATCCTCTCCACGCCGGTGGGCTCCACGGCCTACAACCTCGCCGCGGGCGGCCCCACCGTCTCCTGGCGGGTGCGGTGCTTCGTCCTCTCGTTCATCGCCCTCCACCACCTCGACAGCCGCCCGCTCGTCATCGGCGCCGAGGAGCAGCTCACGGTCACGAACTCCGCCCTCACCGGCGACGTCGACGTGCAGGCCGACGGCCAGCGCATCGGCGTGCTGCCGCCGGGGCGGAACATCACGGTCGGCCTGGGCGGGTCCGAGGTCCACCTGGGGACGTTCCCCGAGGCGTCGTTCTTCCGGCGCTACCGGGAGAAGTTCGGCCGGTCGTGATCCGGTCGCTCGAGGTCCGGGACCTGGTGGTCATCCAGCGCGCCGCGCTGGAGCCCGCCCCCGGGCTCACGGCCATCACGGGGGAGACCGGCGCGGGGAAGACCGTCCTCGCGCAGGCGCTCGGCCTGCTGACCGGCGCGCCCGCCGACGCGGCAGCCGTGCGCCCCGGCGCCCGTCACGCCCTGGTGCAGGCCACGATCGCCCTGCCGCCGGGGTTCTGGGACCGGCTGGAGGAGGACGACCCGGCCCTGCCCCTGCGCGAGCTGGCCGAGGACGAGACGGAGGTGGCGCTCGCGCGCCGGGTGCCCGCCGAGGGCCGCGCGCGGGCGCTCATCGACGGGCAGGCGGCGCCGCGCGACGCGGTGGCCTCACTGGCGCGGGCCCTCGTCCGCTTCTCGGCCCAGCACGAGCACCGGCGCCTCGTGAGCCCGGCCAGCCAGCTCGCGGTGCTCGACGCCTTCGCCGGGCCGGACGCCGTGGCCGGGGCCGAGCGCCTGCGGGTGCTGCGCCGGCGCCTGGCGGCCCTCGACCGCTCCCTGGCCGCCGCCCGCGGGCGCCGCGAGGCCGCCGAGCGCGAGCGGGCGGAGCTGGAGGAACTGGTCGCGCAGGTCGACGCGGTCGCGCCGGACCCGGCCGAGGAGGCGTCGCTCCAGGCCGAGCGCGGCCGCCTCATGCACGCAGAGCGCCTCGCGGCCGCGGCTTCCGCGGCCGCCGAGGCCCTGTCCCCGAGCGACGGGGAGGGCGGGGCGCTGGAGGCCGTCGGCGCGGCCGCCGAGGGGCTCGCCGCGGTCATCGACGTGGATCCGGCCCTCGCCGGTCCCCACGCCGACCTCGGGGCCGCCCAGGCCTCGCTGCAGGAGGCCGGGCTGGCGCTGCGCGCCTACCTCCAGGACCTCGACGCCGAGCCGGGGCGCCTGGCCGTGGTGGAGGAGCGCCTGGAGGCGTACTCGCGCCTCTCGCGGCGGTACGGGCCGGGCCTGGACGAGGTGCTCGCCCGTGCCGAGGCCGCGCGCGCGGCGCTCCACGACCTGGACGAGGGCGCGGGGGAGGTGCTGGAGCTGGCGCAGGAGCGCGAGGCGGCCCTCGACGAGGCCCTCGGGGTGGCGATCGCCCTGCGCGGCGCCCGTGCCGAGGCCGCGCCGCTGCTGGCCGACGCCGTCCGCGAGCAGCTCGCCGACCTGGCCATGCCGAAGGCCGAGCTGCGGGTGGAGCTGGTGGAGGACGACGCCGACCCGCCCCAGGACTCCTGCGTCATCTGGCTCCGCGCGAACCCCGGCCTGCCCGAGGCGCCGCTCGCCGCGACGGCCTCCGGCGGCGAGCTCTCCCGGGTGCTGCTCGCGCTGCACGGGGTGGCGGCGGCGGGGGACTCGGCCGCCTGGGTGCTGGACGAGGTGGACGCCGGCATCGGCGGCGTGACCGCGACGGCCGTCGCCCAGCGCCTGCGCGCCTTCGCCGAGGGGCGGCAGGTCATCGTGATCACGCACCTCCCGCAGGTCGCCGCGATGGCGGACGCCCACTACCGCCTCGTGAAGGGCGCCGACGACGACGGCCGGGCGACCACCTCGATCGAGCCGGTCGAGGGCGACGGCCTGGTGGAGGAGCTGTGCCGCATGCTCGGCGCCGCCCCGTCGGACGCCGGCGCGCGCCGCCACGCCGAGGAGCTGCTCGCCCGCCGGGTGGGCTGACACGGAGGGCCCCATGGCCTCGAACTTCGCGTGCATCGGGTTCGACCTGCCGGACATGGAGGCGCTCGTCGCGCTCGTGGACGAGATCGTCGTCACGACCGGGCCGACCTGGACGCGGGGCAAGGTCACGGTCCACCGCTGGGAGGATCCGGGCAGCGGCGCGCGGATCGTCGTGTCGCTGCGGGGCAAGAACGTGCTCGGCGTGCTGCCGTCGCTGGCGTCCGCCCCGGGGGCGACCCTGGGGGCCGTGGAGTCCCTCAACGAGCGCACCTGCGCGGCGAGCGTCCTCGACGACGGCGACGAGATCGCCCGGCTGGCCTGCGAGCCGGAGGAGGCGGCCCTGCTGACGGGTCCCCTCGCCGCCGGTGGCCCGGCCTCCGTCGTCGCCCTGGCCAACGAGGTGACGGTCCACGAGGACGCCGACGCCTTCGAGGAGTCGCCGGACTCCCTCCTCGGCGATGACCCCGGCGGGGCCCGGCTCGCGGCCGCGTCCCTCATCCCGGTGGGCCTCTTCGGCCCGGCCGACGAGGCCGACGGTCGCGCCCTGATGGCCGGCGTCGTGCTCCACGCCGAGGAGCGGACCAACGACCACGGCGGGGGCTCGTTCCAGGTGGCGCGCGTCCGGACCGCCGGCTTCGAGGCCGACGTCTGCCTCGCGCCCGACGAGCACCCGGACCCCCTGGAGCCCGGCCAGGTGATCGCTGGGGACGTCTACCTCATCGCCTCGATCCCCGCCGTCGCCGCCGGGGCGGGGGAGGGCGGCCGGCGCCGCTGGTTCCGCCGGGGCTGATCCCCGATGGCCTCCGGCCTCCAGTGCATCGGCGTCGACCTGCCCGGCGGGGAGTCCGTCGCGGGCATCGTGGACGCGATCCTGCCGCAGGCCGAGCAGATCCGCGGCGGCCGGATCGAGGTGCACCGGTGGCAGGACGCGGGGAGCGGGGCGCGGATCGTCGTGTCGCTCCAGGGGACGCGTCCGATCGGACTCCTGGCGTCGCTGGCGTCCGCTCCGGGCGTCGTGTTCGGGACGGTCAGGCGCTTCCACGGGGTCGCGTCCGAGGCGACGGTCCTCGACGCCGGCGGCGGGGAGCCCACCCGGCTCGTGTGCGATCTGGAGGAGGGACGCCTGGCCCGCCGCCTCCACGACGTCGGCCCGGTCGGCGTCGTCGCCCTGGCGACCCGGGTGACCCTCCACGACGAAGTCGATGCCTTCGAGCGGGCCAGGGGGCTCCCCCTCGGTGAGGGCCTGCTGGTCTCGCTCGCGCTCATGCATCCGCCCGTGTGCTGGGACGCCTCGGGGGTCCTCGAGGGCGTCGTCCTGCTCGCCGAGGAGCGCGTGAACGCGACGGGTGGCGGCAGCTTCCAGGTCGCCCGCGTGCGGGCCGCCGGTCTCGAGGTCGATGTCTGCCTCTCCGCGCACGAGCACCGCGCCCCGGTTCGGCCCGGGCAGGTGATCGCCGGTCAGGTGTACCTCGTCGGCTCCGTGCCCGCGGGTGTGAACGGCCGCTGGTCCCGCCGGGGCTGACCGACGGCCTCGGAGCACTGGGCCTGCATCGGCCTCGACCTCACCGACGAGGCGTTCAGCTCGTTCATGGAGGCGACCGACCCGGCCGCCGTGCAGATCGGGAGCCGGGGACGCGAGACCGTCCGTCGCTGGGAGGACCCGGGGAGCGGCGCGCGCTGGGTGGCGTCCTACCGGAAGGGGAACCCGCTCAGGATCGTCCCGAGCCTGGTGTCGTCGACGCAGGTGTCCCTGGGCCCGGTGGGCACCGGAGGGTGGAAGCGGAACGCGGCGACGGTGCTGGGCCCGGGCGGGGAGGAGGTCACCCGGATCACGTTCTTTCCTCGAGCAGTGCCGCCTGCTCCCCGCGCTGCCGGCCCTGGGCGGGCCGGCCTCGGTCGTGGCGCTCGGGATCGACGTCGTCGTGCGGGACGGCCGCGACCCGGCACGCCCGGGAGCGCGGCCTTTTTCCGGCGCCGTGCTGAGCGCGGAGACCCGGGTGAACTGGCGGGGTGGAGCGCGTAGACGACCCCGGCCGGCGCCGCCCCTTCCGCCGGGGCTGACGCCGGATGTCAGTGCCCCCGCGCATGCGCGCCGGGCGGGCCGCTATCCTGACCGGGGTCGGTCGGGCGAGCGGGAGGGCGACGTGGGCGAGACGCCGGTGAAGTACGTGTTCGTGACCGGGGGCGTCGTCTCCGGCCTCGGAAAGGGCATCTCGGCGGCGTCCCTCGGGACGCTCCTGAAGGCCCGCGGGATCCGGGTCTCGCTGCAGAAGTGCGACCCGTACCTGAACGTGGACCCCGGCACCATGAGCCCGTTCCAGCACGGTGAGGTGTTCGTCACCGAGGACGGCGCCGAGACCGACCTCGACCTCGGGCACTACGAGCGGTTCACCGACGAGAACCTCTCCCGCATCTCCAACGTCACGACCGGGGCGGTCTACGACCAGGTCATCAAGCGGGAGCGGCGGGGGGACTTCCTCGGCGCCACGATCCAGGTGATCCCGCACGTCACCGACGAGATCAAGTCCCGCATCAAGCAGGCCGCCGCGGCCAGCGACGCCGAGGTCGTGATCATCGAGATCGGCGGCACGGTGGGCGACATCGAGTCGCTCCCGTTCCTCGAGGCCATCCGGCAGTTCCGCAACGACGTCGGGCGCGAGCACGTCTGCTTCGTCCACGTCACGCTCGTCCCGTACCTCGACGCGTCGGGCGAGCTCAAGAGCAAGACGACCCAGCACTCGGTCAACGAGCTGCGGCGCATCGGTATCGAGCCGGACGTCCTCATCCTGCGGTCCAACCGCCCGATCACGGACGACATCCGCCAGAAGATCGCGCTCTACGGCGGCATCCCGACGCACGCCGTCATCTCCGCCGTGGACGCCGGCGACATCTACGAGGTGCCGCTCAACCTGGAGGCCGAGGGCCTCGCGCGCGTCGTCTGCCAGCGCCTCGGGCGCCCGGCCCCGACGCCGGACCTCACCGAGTGGCGCGCCCTCGTCGAGCGCATCCACGCCTGCGAGGGCCGGGTGCGGATCGCGCTCGTGGGCAAGTACGTCCAGCTCCACGACGCCTACCTGTCCGTGGCCGAGGCCCTCAAGCACGCGGCCATCCACCACGGCGTGGAGATGGAGATCGACTGGGTCGACGCCGAGGCGCCCGACCTGGAGGAGCTGCTGAGCCGGGCCGACGGCGTCCTCGTGCCGGGCGGCTTCGGCGGTCGCGGCATCGAGGGGAAGATCGTCGCCACCCGCTTCGCCCGGGAGAACCGGGTGCCGTTCCTCGGCATCTGCCTGGGCATGCAGATCGCGGTCATCGAGTACGCCCGCCACGTCTGCGCGATGGACGGCGCCAACTCCAGCGAGTTCGACCCGGAGACGCCCTACCCGGTCATCGACCTCCTGCCCGAGCAGCGGGCGATCGAGGAGCGCGGCGGCACCATGCGCCTCGGCGCCGACCCCGTGCACCTGGCCGAGGGCACCCGCGCCCGGGCGGCCTACGCCGACCAGTCCGTCATCTACGAGCGCCACCGCCACCGCTACGAGGTCAACCCGGCGATGCGCGACGAGATCGAGCGCGCCGGCCTCGTGATGAGCGGCCGCTCGCCCAACGGGCGCCTCGTCGAGGTCGTCGAGCTGCCGGACCACCCGTGGTTCTGCGCCTCCCAGTTCCACCCCGAGTTCAAGAGCCGGCCCACGCGGCCGCAGCCGCTGTTCCGCGAGTTCGTCGGTGCCGCCGCCGAGCGGGCGCGGGTGCGCCCGGCCGGCGAGCGCGAGCACGCGCCGGCCGGCGGGTGAGCCCGGAGGAGCTGGCCGCGCTGCCCCCGGTGGCGCGGCTCATGGTGCGCCTGTGTGAGATCCCCTCCCCGTCGCGGCAGGAGGCCGCGGTGGCCGAGGTGGTGCGCGCCGAGCTGCGCGCGATGGGCGCGGAGGTCCACGAGGACGATGCGGCCACCACCCTCCCGGCAGGCTGCGGCAACATCGTCGGCCGGTTCCCGGCCACGGCGCCGGGCACCCCGATCATGTTCGGCGCCCACCTCGACACGGTCCCCGTCGCGGGGCCGATCGAGGTGACCTCGGAGGACGGGATCCTCACGAACCGCCACGAGGCCATCCTCGGCGGCGACAACAAGGCCGCCGTCGCCGTGATGCTCGAGGCGATGCGCCGCGTCACGGAGGAGGGCCGCCCGCACGCGGGCGTCGAGCTCGTCCTCACCCCCTGCGAGGAGATCGGCCTGCGCGGGGCCCACGCCTTCGACCCGTCGCCGCTCGCGGCGCGGTTCGGCTTCGTCTACGACCACACCGGCCCGGTGGGGGACGTCGTCGGCGCGGCGCCGTCGCTGCACCGCATCACGGCCACGTTCGTCGGCCGCGGCGCCCACGCGGGCATCACGCCGGAGAGCGGCCGCAGCGCCATCCTGGCGGCGGCGCGCGCCATCGGCCGCATGCCGCTCGGGCGCATCGACGCCGAGACGACGGCCAACGTGGGCACCGTCAACGGCGGCACGGCCACCAACGTCGTCGCGGAGCGCTGCACGATCACCGCGGAGGCCCGCTCGCGCGACGAGCGCGCCCTCACGATGCAGATCACGGCCATGCTGGACGCCCTCGCGTGGGCGGCCAGCGAGTGCGAGGTCGACCTCGAGACCCACGTCGAGAAGGAGTTCACCTCCTACCGGCTGGGCGAGGCCGAGCCCCACGTGCGGATGGCGCTCGACGTGCTCGCCGGCCTCGGCCACGGCGCCCGGCTCGTCCCGAGCGGCGGCGGGTCCGACGTCAACGCCTTCATCCTCAACGGGTTCCCGTCCGTGAACCTGTGCAACGGGATGGTGGACGTCCACACGCCGCAGGAGAGCATCGCGGTCACGAGCCTCGAGGGGATGCTCGACGTCACCCTCGGGCTCATCGACGCCGCCCGCGAGCCGGCCGCGGCGTGAGCGACGGGCTGGGCCCCCCGGTCCGCACGACGCGGATCCACGAGGGGCGCATCGTCAACCTTCGCGAGTCCGACTACGTCCGCCCGGACGGGACGGTCGTGACCCGCGAGGTGATGGACCACCCGGGCGCCGTCGTGATGGTCCCCGTCGACGGCGACCACGTGCTCATGGTGCGCCAGCCGCGCGAGGCGGTCGAGGCGTTCACCCTGGAGCTGCCGGCCGGCAAGCTCGACCACGCCGGCGAGGACCCCCTGGGCTGCGCGCAGCGGGAGCTGGCCGAGGAGGTCGGCCGCGCGGCGGGCACCTGGCGCGACATGGGTGGCTTCTGGACGGCCCCGGCCATCCTCACCGAGTTCATCCACTGCTTCATGGCCACCGACCTCACACCGGTCGAGGGGGCGGTGGGGGACGAGGACGAGGCGATCGAGGTCGTCCCGTGGCCGCTCGCCGACCTCGGGGACCTCATCGACCGGGTGCAGGACGCGAAGTCGCTCATCGGGCTGCTGCGCCTGGAGCGGGAGCTGCGGGCGGGATGACCGGGGCGGCGCGCGACCGTGTCGCCGCCGTCTGCGCAGGGCTGCCCGAAGCCGCCGCCGAGGAGGCCGGGGCCCACGTGCGCCACGTCGTCCGCGGGCGCACGTTCGCCTGGTTCCTCGACGACCATCACGGCGACGGCCGCGTCGCGGTCTGCGTGAAGGCCGCGCCGGGCGGCGCGGAGGCGCTCATCGAGGGCGATCCCGAGCGCCACTGGCGCCCGTCCTACATCGGCCGCCACGGCTGGGTGGCCTGCGCCCTCGACGTCCCGGACGTGGACTGGGACGCCGTGGCCGAGCTCGTCACCGAGTCGTACCGCATCGTCGCGCCGGCCCGGCTCGTGGGGCGGATGGGCTGACGGCCCCGCCCCGCCGCCGCACGGGCGACGGGGGCGGGAGGCCGCCAGGGGTGCTCAGCCCCCCAGGGAGGCGTCGACCGTGATCTCGCTCACGGCCGCGAGCGCCCGGCTCACGGGGCAGCCCGCCTTCGCCTTCTCGGCGTACTCCTTGAAGCCGGCCTCGTCGAGACCGGGCACGACGCCGACCGTGGTGAGGGCGATCCTCGTGATCGTCGGGCCGTCGTCCGTGCGCTCGAGGCTCACGACGGCACCGGTCTGCACGGAGTCCGGCACGTGGCCGTCGGTGGCGAGCATGTTCGAGAGCGCCATCGAGAAGCACGACGCGTGGGCGGTGGCGATGAGCTCCTCGGGGGTCGACCCCGGCCCCTCGCGCTCGAACCGCGACTTGAACGAGTACTCGCCGGTGATGCCCCCGTCACCGGCGCTGAACGTCCCGCGGCCACCCTTCAGATCGCCCTTCCACTCGGCATTGCCCTTCGAATCCATGCGTCCTCCCTCGGGATGTGTCCATCGGTCGCACCCGGAACAGTACGTCGGCGGGGGCCACCCGGGGCGTCCGACCGCCGAACTAACGTTCGTGGCCGTGTCCACCGCGCCCGGTTATCCCCGCTGGCAGACCGCGCCGCCCACGGCGCCCCACATCGAGGCGCAGAAGGCCGCGCGGGACGCCCGCACCCCCCGCGACCCGCTCGCAGCCGACCCCGCGCGCCGCCGCGTGTACCGCCTGCGCCCGCCCACCGAGGGGCGGGGGGTCTCGGAGCGGCTGCGCGAGATGCTCGACCCGGAGCAGCTCGCCGCGGTCGAGGGCGCCCGCGACCGCGCGCTCGTGCTGGCGGCCGCCGGCTCGGGCAAGACCCGCACGATCGTCGCCACCGTCGCCCACCTGGTCGAGACGGGCGTCCCGGCCGAGGAGATCCTGCTCGTCACGTTCACCCGGCGGGCCGCGCGGGAGATGACCGACCGGGCCGAGCGCCTCGCCGGCATCGACCTCGCGCGGATGACCGCGGGCACCTTCCACTCCGTCTGCCGGCGCATCCTGCGCCGCTACGGGCCGCTCATCGGCCTGCCCGCCTCGTTCTCGGTGCTCGACGCGGAGGATCAGGCCGAGGTCGCCGCGATGGCCCGCGACGCCGTGCTGGACGGCCGCGAGGAGCGCCCGGCCCTGCCGAAGCCGTCCGCCATCGTCGCCTGGTCCGCCCTCGCCGCCGAGACCGGCCGCACGGTGGAGGAGGTGGTGCTGGAGCAGAACCCCCGCCTGGGCGACCGCATCGCCGACATCACCGCCATCGCCGAGGGCTACGCGGAGCGCAAGCGGGCGATGGCGGCGGTCGACTACGCCGACCTGCTCTGCCTCGCCGCCCGCCTCCTGGACGAGCAGCCGCGGGTGCGCGCCCGACTGTCCGCGACCCACCGCTGGGTGCTCGTGGACGAGCTGCACGACGTCAACGCGGTCCAGGCCCGCCTCGTGGAGCAGCTCGCCGCCGAGGGCTCCCACCTCATCGCGGTGGCCGACCCGGACCAGTCGATCTACTCCTGGCGCGGGGCCGATCCGCGGGTGGTGTCCCGCTTCGCCGAGGCACCCGGCACGCGCGTCTTCCCCCTCGGCACGAACTACCGCTCCACGCCGGAGGTGGTGGCCCTGGCGCAGGCCACGCTCCCGGCCGGGAATCCCTTCGGCAAGAGCCTGCGGGCCGTTCGCCCGGCGTCCGGCCTGGCGCCCGTGGTGGCGCACCTGGCGACGGTGCAGGACGAGGCCCGGTTCGTGGTCCAGCGCATCGCCGACCTCATCACCGAGGGGCGCTCGCCGGGCGAGATCGCCGTGCTCTACCGGGCGCACCACCACTCGGTTGACCTGCAGCTCGCGCTGGCCGAGGCGGGCGTCGAGTTCGAGCTCTTCTCGGGGGCCCGCTTCGTGGAGAGCGCCCACGTGAAGGACGTCCTCGCCTTCCTGCGACTGCGCCACAACCCGCGTGACGAGCTCGCCTGGCACCGGGCGCTGCGCCTCTTCGACCGCGTCGGCGCGGCCACGGCATCCCGGGTCTGGGACCGCATCGGCGCCGAGCCCGACCCGCTCGCCGCCGCGGCCGGCCTGCGGCCCACGGGGTCCGGCTCCGCCGGCCTCGCCCGCTTCGCCGAGGCGATCGGGGCCGTGGCCGGCATGACCCGCCCGGACGAGATCGTGCTCCACGTGGCCCGCGCCGAGTGGTACCGCGACCACCTCCAGAGCCGCTACCCCAACTGGCGCGACCGCGAGGCCGACCTCGGCCGCCTGGCCGAGCTGGCCGCCCGGGCGCCGGACCTCGACCGCTTCCTCGGCGACCTCCAGCTCGCCGAGCGGGTGGAGGCCGACGAGGACGTGTCCGGGCCCGCCCGGCGGGTGGCCCTGTCCAGCGTCCACCAGGCGAAGGGCCTCGAGTGGCCCGTCGTCTTCGTGCTGCAGGTGGAGCCGGGCTCGTTCCCGTCCGGCTGGGCGGTGAGCGAGGGCAACCTGGACGAGGAGGAGCGCCTCTTCCACGTCGCCGTCACCCGCGCCGCCGACGAGCTGTACCTCTGCCGCCCCATCGCCGCGCGGCGCCCCTGGGACACCGGCGCCGACGCCGTCGTCATCAACTCCGGCCAGGGGTTCCTGGACCGCGACCTGGGCGAGCTGGTCGAGGAGTGGTCCGTCCGCTGACGTCATGATGCGCGGGTGATCGTCTCCCCGCGCGGCGGCGGCCGGCTGGTGCTGGTGCGCCAGGTCGACCACCAGGAGCAGTGCGCCCTGATGGCCGACGCTTGGGGCAACGACGTCTTCGCCCGGCCCGAGCCCTTCGCGCCCCTGCGCGCGGCGGCCCTCCTGCACGACGAGGGCTGGCGGGAGTGGGAGGACGTCCTGGTCCCCGTCCACGACGGCGGACCGGTGGACTTCCCCGACATCGACCGCGCCGCACACGTCGGCCTCTACCGCATGGGGATCGCCCGGGCCGCCCGTGAGGGGGACCTCACAGGGTTGCTGGTCTCACTCCACGGATCCGGGCTGTACGAGGGTCGCGGGGGGCTCGACCCCGATCCGCCGACCCCGCGCTCCGAGCGTCCCCCGGTGGTGCGGGAGTTCCTGGCGGAGGAGGACCGCGTCCAGGCGGCCCTGCGCGGACGAGCTACCGGACCGGGTCCGGTGCGGACTGGATGGGAATGGGCGGCGTACCGGCTGCTGCAGACCTGGGACGCCCTCAGCCTCTACCTCACCTGGCGGGCGCTGCCCGCCGGGCGGGAGGGGACGCTGCCCCGGGTGCCACGAGGACCGGACGACGACGAGGGCGTCACCCTCCGCCTGCGCCCCACCGGGGAGCACGCCTGCACCTGCGACCCGTGGCCCTTCACGGGTGACCGGGTGGAGCTGCCGGTCCGGGTCCGTGAGGTCCCGGACCGGCACTACGCATCCGCGTCGGATCTCGGGGACGAGCTGCTGAAGCTCCCGGAGTCCACGACGCAGGTGTACGTCGTCAGTCCTCCTGGTACTTGAACGACACCGACAGCCGGGTGCGGTACTGGTCGATCGACCCGTCGTCGTTGATCGTCACGTCCTGCTTGATGACCTCGGCGACCCGCAGATCGCGGAGGGTCTTCGAGGCGGTCGATATCGCGGCGGCGGTGGCGTCCTCCCAGGACGTCTCGCTGGTGCCGACGATCTCGATGACCTTGTAGACGCTGTTGCCCATGGGGACCGTCCTCCTCCGGGGTGTCGTCACGGCGCCCCCTGTGGGGCTCGTGGCGATTCTCACGAAGGCCCCGCGCAAGGGCAACCCCGCGGCGCTCAGATCGCGACGGCGCCCTCGTCCCGCATCCGGCCGAGGGCGGCGGTGAGACGGTCGCGGAGGTTGGCGTCGGCCGGCACCGCCACCAGGCCGCGCGCGGCGGTCCCGAGCAGCAGGCCCTGGCCGCGGGCCACGCGCAGCCCGGCGTAGGCGCAGCAGATCGCGTCGACGACCGCGGCGTCGCGGATCGCGTCCCAGTCCGTGCCGGCGCCCGCCCCGGGGGCCCAGCCGTCCATGTCCACCACGCCGCGCAGGATCTCCCAGGCGGCGAGCGTCCCGCCCGGGCGCGCGCGGCCGACGCCCTTCGGCCGGTAGACCGGCGCGCGGACGCCGATCCAGGCCGTCCGGTAGTCGGCGAGGGAGAGGGGCGCGGCGCCGAGCGGGTGGTCGCGCTCCCAGGCGACCTGCCGCAGGACCTGGTCGGGAAGGGCCTCCGCCAGGGCGTGCCCGGCCGCGGCCAGCGCCGGGGCGAGCGCGATGCCGCGGGTGCCGCCGGTCACCTGCTCCAGGCGCCGCCGTGAGACCGGGAACGCTGAGACGTCGCACCATGCGAGCACGGCCTCGGCGTCGCGGCGGCCCGCGTCGTCCGGCACCGCGAGCGGGGCATCGACGGTCAGTGAGGCGGCCTCGTGCCCGGCCACGAGGGCCACCACGGCGTCGTCGCCGGCGGCCTCGCCGACGTCGCGCAGGCGGGCGTCCACGTCGAGCCGCACGAGCACCGACCGGCGCGGCGAATCGACCAGGTCGAGGTGCTGCACGAGGTGCAGTCCGAGGGCTCCGGTCACGCCGCGGGGGCCCCTCTGCGAGACCCGCCGCTGGACGACGGGCGCCGCCGGTGACTAACCTCCCGCGATGGCCGTTCCCGAACCGGTCCTCTCCAGGAGCGCCGTGTGAGCACGATCCTGCTGCTGATCATCTCGATCCTCGCCCCGTGGGTGGTGCACCTCGCGGCACCCCGCCAGCGCGCGCTGGCGCTCGTGGGGGTGCTCGCCGTGTTCCTCCTGTACGGCATCTTCGCCCAGAACCCGCTGACGCAGTGGGAGATGTGGGCGGGCCTCGCGGCCGGCGTCCTCACCGTCCTCTTCCTCGTGGGCGGGGTCGGCGGCGGTGGCGGCGGCGGTGGCCGCTCGAAGCCGTCCCGCGGCCGCTCGCGGCGCCCGCGCCAGTCGGCCTCCAGCCCCCTCGACGAGGCGAACGAGCCCACCGGCGAGATCTGATCCGGCGCGCCGCCCCCGGCGGCGCCCCGCCCCCGCTCAGGGGTCGGTCGGGTCCAGGTGCTGGGCGATGAGCCGGGCCGCGCGGTCCGGCTCCTCCAGCAGGATGAGACCGCGGCGGAGCATCTTGACCCCGCCGGCCTTGTCGCCGGCGGCGATGAGGCCGATGCCGAGCGGCAGGAAGCCGTCGGCGTACCGGGGGTCGAGCCTCACGGCCCGCTGCGCCTCGGTGATGCCCTCGGTGGTGCGGTCGGCCTGCAGCAGCGCGTAGGCGCGGAAGCCGGCCGCGGCCGCGTCGCTCGGGTCCAGGCGCCCGGCCGCCGCGAAGGCGATGGCCGACGGGCCGCTCTTGTCGAGCTCCGAGAGCGCCACGCCGCGGCCGAACTCGGCGGCGGCCATCGTGGGGTCGGCCTTGCGGGCGCGGTTGTAGGCGCCGAGGGCCTGCTTCCAGCGGCCGCGCCGGGCCTCGATCTCGCCCTGGACGAGGTGGCCGGGGGCGCTGGCGCGCACCGCGGGCGGCCAGGCGGCCACGAGGGCCCGTGCCTCGGCGATCTTCCCGGTCTCGACGAGTTGTCGTGCCTGGGCGACGCGGTACGCGATGACCGTCGGCTCGCGCTTCACCGCGACCGCGAAGGACTTGGCGTAGTCCGGGGCGGCCTCCCAGTCCGGCCCGGGCTTCAGCGGCAGGGTGAGCGGGGAGCCCTTGCGGATCAGGTCGACCGTGATCGTGGTGTCGGCCGGCAGGGCGCGGAGGGCCGTGGCCCAGGCGCCCGGCGACGCGACCTGGGTCCCGTTGATCGCCGTGATGACGTCCCCGCGGCGCAGCCCGGCGGTGGCGGCGGAGGTCTTGGGGCCGACGACCGTGATGAGCTGGCCGCCCTGGGTCGACCCGGCCTGGCGCGAGAACGCCCGCCACACGGGGATCGTGTACCCGGTGAACTGCCCGCGCGGCGCCGTCAGGCGCAGGGTGAAGGCGGCCTCGACCGGCTTGGAGACGCGGCCCTGGTCGTCGCTGGCCTGGATCCGGAGCTTGTAGGCGCCCTTCAGGAGCTGGAAGCCCTGGGTGTCGATGGCCTCCACGCGGAGGTAGGCGCGGCCCGCGGCCCGGGACGTCGTGTCCGTGCTCGTCTGCACCACGGAGTCGTCGGCGGCCTTCAGCACCTGCACCGTGAGCTTGGACGCCGTGGCCAGGCGCACCCCGACGAGGAAGCGGGCGTGGCCCTGCTGGGCCGTGACGACCTTCGGCATCCGCAGCGAGTCGAGCGCGGGCGCGGCGGCGGGGGCCGTGGGCGTGGCCGGGGCCGTCGGCGTGGTGGGCGTCGTCGGCGCGGGCGCCTGCGCGACGGCGGCCGCCGGCGCGAGAGCCGCCAGCGTGAGCGCGACCGCGGTGGTGAGGGACGCCCTCGGCACGCGGGGCACCCTAGCAGCGCCCCGCCCGGGGTCCCCGGAGCCCGGTCACCCCTCGCGGGCCGGGAGTAGAGTGGCCGCGATGACGGCCCCCGTACCGCTCGCGCCCGTCGAGGTCCTCGAGCGCGGGCGCCGCGGCGAGCCGGTGGACGCGGCCAGCGTCGAGGCGTTCGTGCGCTCATGGCTCGGGGGCGACACCTCCGACGCCATGATGGCCGCCTGGTGCATGTGCGCCTGCCTGCGCGGCATGCAGCCCGGGCATCCCGAGGCGCTCGCCCGCGCCCTCGTCTCATCGGGGGAGCGCCTGGAGCTCGGGTCGCTCGGCGGCGCCGGGGACATCGGCACGACGGGGGCGGTGGGGGACACCGTCCCGCTCGTCGCCGCGCCCCTCGCGGCCTCGATGGGCGTCCTGGTGGCGACGATGGGCGACCGCGGCATCGGCCACCTGGGCGGGACCGTCGACAAGCTGGAGTCGATCGCCGGCTTCGAGGCGGACATGTCCCTCGGCGCGTTCGTGCGCCAGGCGCGCGACGTCGGCATCGTCGTGGCGGCCCCCATCGACCGGCTCGTGCCGGGAGACCGCCGCCTGGGGGCGCTGCGCGACGCGACGGGGACGCTGCCGGCCGCCGGGCTCGTGGCGGCCTCGGAGATGGTCACCCGCGTGGCGGGCGGCGCCACGGCGATCTCGCTGCTCGTCGGCTGCGGTGAGGGCGGCCCGCTGGCCACCCGCGAGGAGGCCGACGAGGCGGCCGCCGCGATGGCCGCCATGGGCGAGATGTGGGGCCGCACCGTGCGCTGGACCGTGGCCGACGTGGAGGCGCCGCTCGGCCGCGCGGTCGGGAACGCCCTGGAGGTGGCCGAGGCGGCGCAGGTGCTGCGCGGGGCCGGGCCCGACGACGTGCGCCAGCTGGCGGTGCGGGTGGCCGGCGACCTGGCCGAGGCCGCCGGCGTGGTGGACGCGGGCGCCGGGCGGGAGGCCGCGGCCGAGGCACTCTCCGACGGGTCGGCGCTCGCGACGGCCGAGCGCTGGGTGGAGGCCCAGGGGGGCGATCCCGAGGTGTGGACCGACCCGGGCGCCCTGCCCGTGGCCCCGCTGCGCGTGGACGTGGAGGCCCCCCGGGCCGGCGTCGTCGCACATGTCGGCGCGCGCGCCCTGGGCGAGACGGCGCGCTGGCTGGGCGCCGGCCGGCTCCATGCGATGCAGGCGATCGACCCGGTGGCGGGCCTGGAGGTGCTGGTGAGGGTGGGGGACGAGGTGCACGAGGGCCAGCCGCTCGCGGTGGTCCACGCCCGGGAGGACGGGGCGGGCGCGAAGGCGCGGGCGATGGCCGAGGCGGCCTTCGTCATCGGGGACGAGCCGGTCGAGGCGCGACCGGTGGTGCTCGGGGAGGGGGGCTCCGGTGCCTGAGCTGCCCGAGGTCGAGACGATCCGCGCCCAGCTCGCCGACCGTATCCCGGGGCGCACGTTCACCCGGGTCGAGGTGCACGACGCCAAGCTCGTGGGGCCCGCGACGCCGGAGGAGTTCACCGAGGAGGTGACGGGCCGGTCCATCACGGGCCTCGACCGCCGCGGGAAGTACCTGCTCATCGACCTCGACGGCAGCGACACCCTCGCCGTCCACCTGAGGATGACCGGGCGCCTCCACTGGCGCGCCGCGGGCGACGAGGGCGAGCCCGAGCGCTTCCTGCGGGCCCGCTTCCACCTCGACGACGGCTCCACCCTCACCTTCGGCGACATGCGCCGGTTCGGCCGGGCGTGGATCGTCCCCGGCACGCCGGCCGAGCGAGAGGCCTACTGGACCGCCCGCGTGGGCGTCGAGCCGCTCACGCCCAGGTTCACGGCCCACGTCCTGACGGACCTGCTGGAGGGGCGCCGCGGGCCGATCAAGGCCGTCCTGCTCAACCAGGCGCTCGTGGCCGGGCTGGGGAACATGTACGTGGACGAGGCCCTCTTCCAGGCCCGCATCCACCCGGAGCGCCCGGCCGGGAGCCTGGACCGCGACGAACTGCGGCGGCTCCATCGGGCGATCCGCGACCGGCTGGCCGCGGCCGTCGCCGCCGGGGGCGCGTCGATCGACTCCTACCGCGACGGCCTGGGCGAGAAGGGCTCGATGCAGGACCTCCTGAAGGTGCACCTGCACAAGGACGAGCCCTGCCCGCGCTGCGGCACCACCATCGTGAAGACGCGGGTCGCCCAGCGCGGCACGTACTGGTGCCCGCGCTGCCAGCCGGAGCCGCCCCGGTGGTGAGCGAGGTCGAGGGGGTCCGGGTCGGCCACTGGACCGACCGGGACGCCGGGACCGGGTGCACGGTGATCCTGCCGCCGCCCGGGACGGTGGGCGCCATCGACGTGCGCGGCGGGGGCCCCGCGACCCGCGACGTGGACGTGCTGGCCCCGCTCGCGACGGTCACCGGCCCGACTGCGGTGCTGCTGTCGGGCGGCAGCGCGTTCGGGCTCGACGCGGCCTCCGGGGTCGTGCGCTGGTGCGAGCAGAACGGGCTCGGGCACGCGACGGGCTACGCCGACGTCCCGATCGTGTCGACCGCCTGCATCTTCGACCTCGGCATCACGGGCAACGCGCGCAGGCCCGGCCCGGAGGAGGGGTACGCCGCCTGCGTCGCCGCCCGCCACGGCCCGCACGAGGTGGGCAGCGTGGGCGCCGGCACCGGGGCGACCTGCGGCAAGCTGCGGGCCCGGGAGGGGTGGTGCAAGGGCGGCCTCGGCGCGGCCTCCCGGACGCTGTACGACGGGGTCACGGTGGCGGCCGTCGCCGTCGTCAACGCCTGGGGCGACGTCCTCGACGAGCGCGGGGAGGTCCTGGCCGGCGCGTTCCTGCCCGGCACCGGCTTCGTGGGCGCCGCCGGCCGGGTCGTGGACGAGCCCCCGGTCCACCCGCGCCTGATGGCCGGCGAGCACACGACGCTGGTCTGCGTCGTCACGGACGCCCGGCTCACGAAGGCCGAGGCGGCCATCGCCGCGCGCGCCTCCCACGCCGGCATGGCCCGCGCCGTGTCGCCGGTCCACACGATGTTCGACGGCGACGCGGCGATCTGCCTGGCCACCGGCGCGCGGGCCGGGAGCCCGTTCGCGGTGGGGGTGGCGGCCGCCGAGGTGACGGCGGCGGCGATCCGCGACGCGGTGCGGTCCGCCGTCTCCGTCCGCGGGGTGCCGACCGGGGCCGAGCGGGCGGCGTCGCTGGGCTGACTCAGCCCCCGGCGGCCTCGCGGTCCTCGCGGAGCGTGTCCGCCACGAGCGCGTTGGCGTGGCCGTGCCCCATGCCGTGCTCCTCCTTGAGCCAGGTCACGGTGGCCATGTGGCCGGTGACCCCGCTGCCGCGGATGAGCGCCTTCCACTCGGCGATCGGCTTCCCGTAGCGCTTCTCGATGGACGGGAAGTACGACGCCGGTCCCTTCACCTTCTCGTCGCTCATAGGGACCTCCCTCTCGTGCGGGCGATATGCCCTAACGTGCCGTCCGGCATGCCGGACCTGACCGCCCCCATCGTGAACTTCGCGACCGACAAGGTCGGCGCGTACGGCGTCCTGGCGGTGTTCCTCCTGATGATCCTGGAGAGCGCCTGCATCCCCGTGCCGAGCGAGGCGATCATGCTCTACGGGGGCTTCCTCGTGAGCCAGGGCGACGAGAGCCTGTTCCTGATGGTGGCCGCCGGCGTCGCGGGCAACGTCATCGGCTCCTGGATCGCCTACTGGGTGGGCCTCCGCAAGGGCCGCGAGTGGGCGCTGCGCTGGCACTGGCTGCACATCACGCCGAAACGCCTGGACGCGGCCGACCGCTGGTTCCAGAGATACGGCTCCTGGGCGGTCCTCGTCTCGCGCTGCCTGCCCATCATCCGCACGTTCATCTCGCTGCCCGCGGGCATCGCGCGGATGCCGTTCTGGAGGTTCACCCTCCTGACGCTGATCGGGTGCATCCCGTGGGTCCTCGCGCTGGCCCTGGCCGGCCGCGCGGTGGGGGACAACTGGGAGGACCTGCAGCACGCCCTCCACTACTTCGACTACGTCCTGGTGCTCGCGATCCTGGGCGGCATCGGCTGGCTGCTGGTGCGCCAGCGCCGGCGGCGCCGGGCGGCCGCGGCGGCCTTCGGCGGGGGCGCCGAGGAGTAGGGTCGGGCCGTGGACGCCGAGGCGATGAAGCGGTTCGCGGCCGAGCGGGTGGAGGTGCTCTTCAACCGGGGCGAGCTGGACCGGGTGGAGGAGTTCGTCACCGACGACTTCGTGAACCACGAGGCCTGGCCAGGCGAGGACCCCGGCTACGAGGGCTTCCGGCTGCGCCTGCGCCGCCTGCGCACGGGCATCCCGGACATCCGGATGGAGATCCACGAGATCGTCGCGGGCGACGACCTGGTGGCCTACCGCGCCACGCTCACCGGGACCCACCTGGGGGAGCTGCTCGGGATGCCGCCCACCGGGCGGACGTTCCGCGTGCAGCACATGCACATGCTGCGCATGCGCGACGGGCGGTCGAGCGAGCACTGGGCCACCCGTGACGACCTCGGCATGCTCCAGCAGCTGGGGATCATCCCCGCCCCGGCGCCCCCGCCCGCCGACTAGGGGCTACGCGGCCCCCACGCCGAGCAGTCCGTCGAGCTCGCCGGCGTCGTCGAGCGCCTTCAGGTCGTCCCAGCCGCCGATCGGGCGGCCGTCGATGAGGATCTGCGGCACCGTGTAGCGGCCGGTCAGCTCCACGAGGTCCTGGCGCGCCTGGATGTCGTGGCGCGGGAACCAGACCTCCTCGTAGTCCACCCCCTTCCGCGTGAGCAGGCCCTTGGCGCGCACGCAGAACGAGCACGCGTCACTGGTGTAGATGCGGATGTGGGGAGGGGTCATACGAAAATCGTAGTGATGGGGGACGGACGGCGCCCCGGGGGTCCGGCGGGCGCGTCATGATCGCACGGTGGCCACCTGGGACACCGAGGCGATCGTCCTGCGGAGCATCCGGTACTCGGAGGCCGACGCCGTCCTGGCGCTGACGACGCGGGAGCGGGGGAGGGTCTCGGCCATCGCGAAGGGCGCCCGGCGCACGACGTCGCGGCTCGGGGGGCGCCTGCAGCCCGGCGTGCTGCTGCAGGTGACGATCCACGAGGGCCGCGGCGACCTGGGCACGATCCGGGCGGCGTCGGTGGTCGATGCCCACGCCGGCCTCTGGGTGGCCGGGCACCGGCTGCAGGCGGCCGGGTGCGTGCTGGAGACCGTGATGCGGGTGATGCCGGAGCACGAGCCGTCCGACGAGGCCTGGCACCTGCTCGTGCGGACCCTGGGGCTGCTGGCCCGCGCGCCCGCCCCGCCGGGCCCGGCGCGCCTCGACCCGCTCGTGCTGGGGTGCCAGGCGAAGCTCCTGGTGGTGAGCGGACTGCTCCCCGTGCTCACCTCCTGTGCGCGGTGCGGGGCGCCGCCGCCGCTGCCGGCCTTCTCACCCGCCGCCGGCGGCGCCGTGTGCGGCGCCTGCTCGGCCGGGGCGGAGCCCGTGGAGCCCGAGGCCCTGGCGGCCCTGGCCGCGCTCGTCGGGCGGCCGCTCGCCGAGGCGCCGGAGGCGGTGCCCGCGCGGGCGGCGGCCGGGGTCGAGCGCCTCATCGGCCTGGTGTTCCGGGAGCACATGGGCGTCCGCCTGAGGTCCGCCGCCCCTCTCTGACCACCGGCGCGGTGACGGGGTGAGGCCCTTTTCACCCCGGGTGAAATCGCCCGCGGGGTGATGACGGGTCACCCGGCCCCCGGAGAGCCTGCGCCCATCGTCGATTCGAGCGGAGGTGTCGCGATGACCGGTGACTACCGGATCACCGTGAGGGGGGTCATGAGCGAGCGGTTCTGCCAGGGGTTCCCCGGGCTGACCCGCACCGTGTCCTCCGGGAGCACCGTGCTGGAGGGGCGCGACGGCGCGCCCCCGCTGCCCGGTGTCCTCGCCACGCTCGGCAACCTCGGCCTCGAGGTGACCGGCGTCGAACGGCCCCCCACCCGACACCAGGAGAGCTGAAGCAATGTCACGTCTCGCCGCACTCATGTTCCGCCGCCCATGGCGCGTCGTGGGCATCGCCGTCCTCTTCCTCGCGATCGCGGTGGTCGTCGGTGGACCCCTCACCGGCAAGCTCATGTCGACCGGGTTCGAGGACCCCGACGCCGAGTTCGTCGCCGCCCGCGACAGCATCGAGCAGGCCACGGGCGCCAACCCGAACCCCGGGATCATCGCCCTCGTCTCACCCGGCACCGACGTCCGCACCGGCGAGGGCCGCGCGGCCGTCGACGAGGCCGCGACGACCATCGCCGGCGACGAGGACGTCGCCCAGGTCGTGACCGCCTTCAACGGCGGCGGGGACGCGCTCATCTCGACGGACGGCACGAAGTCCTACATCGCCGTCTACCTCGACCCGATCAGCGACGACGCGGCCGAGGACGCCGCGGTGCGCATCGGGGACTCCCTCGAGGCGCAGCCGGACGTCACCCTCGGCGGCGCGGTCGTCGTGGGCGAGGAGGTGGGCACGATCATCGGCGAGGACCTCGCCATGGCCGAGCTGATCGCCTTCCCGCTGATCTTCCTGCTGTCGCTGTGGGTCTTCCGCGGCGTGGTCGCGGCCCTGCTGCCCTCGATCATGGGCGGTCTCGTGATCTTCGGGTCGTTCCTCGCGATCGGCCTGATGAACGAGGTCACCGGTCTCTCGATCTACGCCCTCAACCTCGCGATCGGCCTGAGCCTGGGCCTCGCGATCGACTACTCACTGCTCATCATCTCCCGCTACCGCGAGGAGATGGCCGAGCGCGGACCGGGACGCGAGGCGATGGCGCGGACGCTGCGCACCGCCGGCAAGAGCGTCCTGTTCAGCGCGATCACCGTCGCGGCCGCCCTGGCCGGCCTGATGGTGTTCCCGCAGCGGTTCCTGTTCTCGATGGGCATCGCCGGCGTCCTCGTCGCCCTGGTGGCGGCCGCGGTCGCCCTGCTCGTCCTCCCGGCGGTGCTGGCGCTGCTGGGCACCAAGATCAACGCGGGCGCGCCGAAGGCCTGGAAGCGCCGCAGCGAGAGCGCGAACGAGATCGACACGACCGGCTTCTGGTACCGGCTGTCGCGGGCGGTCATGCGCCGCCCCGGCCCGGTCGCCGCGGTCACTTCGATCGTGCTGGTGATCGTCGCCCTGCCGGCCTTCGGCATCAACTTCACCTCGGTGGACGCGGGCGTCCTGCCGACGAGCGCGAGCGCCCGTCAGGTGTCGGACACGATCGCCGAGGAGTTCCCGTCCGACCGCAGCCAGCCGACGTTCATCGCGATCGACGCGCCGGACACCCCCGAGGCGGAGGCGTCGCTGACGGCCTACGCCGAGGAGCTGCGCGGCCTGCCGGGCGCGGCCTTCGTCTCGGAGCCGGTGTTCCTGGGCGAGGAGACATGGCGTATCGACGTCTACGGCGCCGAGAGCGGCATCACCGAGCTGGGTGAGGAGCTCGTGGCGGACATCCGCGCGACGCCCGCTCCCTACGACGTCCTGGTGGGCGGGCTCGTCCCGAGCTTCGTGGACCAGAAGGAGAGCCTCGGGGCGCACCTGCCCTGGGCCATCCTGGTGATCGCCCTGACGACGATCATCGCCCTGTTCGTCATGACCGGCTCCGTGATCCTGCCGATCAAGGCCGTGATCATGAACCTCCTCACCCTGGGCGCCACGCTCGGCCTGCTGGTGTGGATCTTCCAGGACGGGCGGCTGGAGGGGCTGCTGGGCTACGACTCGGTCGGCGCCCTGGACCTGACGCAGCCGATCCTGCTGGGCGCCATGGCGTTCGGCCTCTCGACCGACTACGCGGTGTTCCTGCTCTCCCGGATCAAGGAGGCGCACGACGGGGGGATGGAGACCCGCGAGGCCGTCGCCGTCGGGCTGCAGCGCACCGGCCGCATCGTGACCGCCGCGGCCCTGCTGTTCGCGATCGCGATCGGTGCCTTCGCGACCTCCCGGATCCTGCTCATCAAGGAGCTGGGGGTCGGGACCGCCCTGGCCGTCCTGATCGACGCGACGATCATCCGGGCGCTGCTGGTGCCGTCGCTGATGGGGCTGTTCGGGAAGTGGAACTGGTGGGCCCCCGCCCCGCTGCGGAGGCTGCACGAGAAGATCGGGTTCAGCGAGAGCGCCGACGACCCGCGGGACACCGCGGACACGGCGGAGCCCGCCCGGGCCTGACCCCGTCCCAGGCAGTGCGCGCGACCCCGAGGGCCCGGCCGACGCCGGGCCCTCGGGCGTCGACGGAGGCCCCGGCGAGGGCGGGGGCGGAGGGTCGAGCCACCGTCCATCCCGGAACCACCGGCGCATGGTCCGGACGGAGGGCAGGACGCCGTCCCCAGGCCGGGCCGACGCGCGAAGCGCGGAGATGACCTGGGCCGGCCTCTCGCCGAGGGCGAACCTGCGCTCCGCTTCGCGGCGAACGGCCGGCCAGGAGTAGGACCCCGGCCGAGGACGAGAGGGCGGCGGCGCGGTGAGCCGGCGCTGATGGATGTCCAGGCACCGGGAACGGCGGCGGGTGAAGCACCCGGTCGCCCGCCACACATGCATCAACGAGACGACCAGGTCCCGCCCGGCCCGGGAGGTGAGGAACGACGGCGAGCGGTGGTCGGCGCAGAGCCAGACGCTCACCCCGCAGGGAAGATGCAGCTCGGCGCGTCCTCCGCGTCCTTTGCCCATGCAGATGGCGCAGGCGGGGAGGGGTCCGAGGTTCTCGCCCTTGTAGAAGCTCCGCGGCATGCGGACCACGATGCCGCGTCTGACGGGGACGTCTCGACACCGATCTGTGCCGTCCCCGCGCCGTCTGTGTGTCGTCTCGTGTCGCACTTTGCCCTGGCTCCCGGGGCAAAGTGGACCTGGAGCGACGGAGCGCGCCGCCGCGCGGGCCTCCGGCGCCCGCCCCGTGGGGTCAGCCCGGGGTGGGGGACCCGGGGAGCAGACCGAGCTCCCGGGCGCGGCTGACTGCTTCGTCCCTCGTCGCGACCCCCAGCTTCCGGTAGACCGCGCGGATCTGGGTCTTCACGGTGTTGTGGCTCACGTAGAGCTCGGCTGCGATCTCCCTCAGGGTGCCGTTCCCCGTGAGGCTCCGGAGCACCGCGAGCTCCCGTTCCGTCAGATCCCCGGTCCCGGCTGGCGCCGTCGCCCGGCCACCCGACGCCACCACAGGGCCCGCCGCGATCGCCGCCTCCAGGGCGTCCGCCGCCTTCGCCGCCTGCACTGCGTACGTCCCCTCCAGCAGCTCCCTCGCCTCGTCCAGGGCGGCACGGGCCTCGTCCGCGCGGCCGGCCAGGGCGTGGACCTCCACGAGACACAGGATCGTGTGGGCGGTCTCCGTCCGCCCCCGCCCGCGTCGCGACAGGAGCACCCCGCGCTCGGCCTCCGCCAGGGCCTCGTCGTGCTCCCCGCGACGAGCGAGCGCCCGTGCGAGGTTCGAATGGCACCCCGCCGCGTGCGGGTACTCGGCGTGCCGGTCGAGGGCCGCCGCCTCGATCCCGCGCCGCGCCAGCGCCTCGGCCTCGGCGTCGTCGCCCCTGTCCAGGGCCTGGGCGGCGAGATGGCTGAGGGAGACGACGACTGGGGGGAGGCTCCCCGTCCGCATCCCCACCTCCGCCGACCGTTCCAGCACCGGCCGGGCCTCGTCCACCTCGCCGACGGCGTGGAGGGCGATCCCCAGCGCCAGGTTCGCGATCGCGCTCCACCAGGTGCCGCTGTCGCCGTCCACCTCCACGGCGAGCCGCCCGTGCCGCACGCCCTCCATCTCCTGGCCGCCCATGCACGCGACGAACGACCGCCCGGCCTCCAGGCTCGTCCGCAGCACCACGGGATCTCCCGGCGCCCCGGGGACGGCCATCGCCCCCTCCATCCGGTCGAGCCACGGCACGGCGTCGTCGAAGCGCCCCAGGTTGATGAGGATGAGCGCCTCGGCACTGCACAGCCGCGGGTCGGCCCGCACGCGCTCGGGCGGCAGCAGCGACAGCCACCGCTGCGTCGTCGCCGTCCATCCGCTCTGGTGGAACCCGGCCCAGTGCTCCGCGATCAGGTCCGCCGCGCCGTCGACGTCACCGGCCGCGACCGTGTGATGGACCGCCTCGTCGGTGTCGCCGTGCTCCCGGTGCCAGGCGGCCGCCCGCGCGTGCAGGGCGGCGACCTCGCCGGGGCCGGCCGACATCGCCAGCTCGTGGCGCAGCAGCTCCCCGAAGAGGTGGTGGTAGCGGTACCACTCGCGCCGGTTGTCGAGCGGGACGAGGAAGAGGTTGGAGGCCTCCAGCTCCACCAGCGTCCGCGCCGCCCCGGGCACCTCGGTCACCGCCTCGCACAACGGCCCGCACAACCGCCCCAGGATGGCGGTGCGCAGCAGGAAGTCCCGCCGCTCCGGGGGCTGCGCCGCCAGCACCTCGTCGGCGAGGTAGTCGACCACGAGCCGGTCGTCGCCCGCGAACTCGGCGATGAACGCCTCCGCGTCGCCCCGCCCGCGCAGCGACAGCCCGGCCAGGTAGAGCCCCGCCGCCCAGCCCTCGGTGCGCGACCGCAGGCGCCCCACCGCGTCGCCGGCCAGCCCCAGGCCGATCCCGTCGTTCAGCAGCGCGGCCGCCTCCGTGTCGTCGAAGCGGAGGTCGTCCGAGCGGATCTCGCCCAGCCCGCCCCGGGCCCGCAGCCGCGACAGCCCGAGGGGCGGGTCGGTGCGCGTGGTCATCACCACCCGCGCGGTGTCCGGCAGCCGCTCCACCAGGAACGCCATCGCCTCGTGGATCGCGTCGTTCGTGATCGCGTGGTAGTCGTCGAGGGCGATCACCACCGGCCCGCCGGACGCCATCGCGTTCAGCACCGCCGACATCCCGGCGTCCCGCACGTCGCCCGCGCCGGCCAGCGCCGCCGCCGCCTGGGGGTCCACCGGCACCCCGGCCCGCCGCAGCGCCTCGGTCGTGTAGCCCCAGTACCGGGCGGGGTCGTTGTCGGCCGCGTCCAAGGCCACCCAGGCCGTCGCCGTGCCGGTCTCGGCGATCCAGGTGCCCACGAGCGACGACTTCCCCCAGCCCGCCGCCGCGCTCACCAGGGTGAGGGAGTGGTCCCGCACGGCCTCGCCCAGCCGGGCCATCAGGCGGTCGCGCGCCACCAGCCCGGCGCGGCGGTCCGGGGGGCGGAGCTTGGTCTCGATGATGGGCGGCGCGGCGAGAGTGCTCAACGGCGTGGGTGCTCGCGGGTAGACTCCCGCGACGTGGCGGGGGGCAGCTTCCAGGACATCATCGCGCGTCTGTCGGCGTATTGGGCGGCCCAGGGCTGCCTCGTCACGACCCCGTACCACACGGAGGTCGGCGCGGGCACCTTCAACCCGCACACGCTGCTGCGCTCGCTGGGCCCCGGCGACTGGAAGGTCGCCTACTTCGAGCCGTCCATCCGGCCGACCGACGGCCGCTACGGCGAGAACCCGTTCCGCCTCCAGCACTACTTCCAGTACCAGGTGCTCCTGAAGCCGTCGCCGGACGACGTCCAGGACCTCTACCTCGAGTCGCTGCGCGCCCTCGGCATCAGGCCGGAGGAGCACGACATCCGCTTCGTGGAGGACGACTGGGAGGGGCCGACCCTGGGGGCCTGGGGCCTCGGCTGGGAGGTCTGGATGGACGGGATGGAGATCACCCAGTTCACCTACTTCCAGCAGGCCGGCGGCATCGACCTCACGCCCATCTCGGTCGAGCTGACCTACGGCCTCGAGCGCATCGCGATGTACCTGCAGGAGGTCGGCTCGGTCTACGACCTCGAGTGGGGCCACGGGGTCACCTACGGTGAGCTGTACCAGCGGAACGAGGCCCAGTGGAGCGCATACAACTTCGAGGTGGCCGACACGGCGTCGCTCTTCGACGCCTTCGCCCGCCACGAGGCCGAGTGCAACCGCTGCCTGGAGGCCGGGCTCGTGCTGCCCGCCTACGACCAGGTGCTCAAGTGCAGCCACTCCTTCAACCTGCTCGACGCGCGCGGGGTCATCTCCGTGACCGAGCGGGGCGCCTACATCTGGCGCGTCCGCGCGCTGGCCGCCAAGTGCGCCCGGGCCTACCTCGAGCTGGTCTCACCGCAGGAGGAGCCGGCGGATGCCTGACCTCCTGATCGAGGTCGGCTGCGAGGAGCTGCCGTCGAGCGCGTGCCGCGAGATCGTGGAGCAGGCCCCCGGCCTGGTGACGGCCGCCGTCGCCGCGCTCGGACTGGACGCCGCCGGCTCCGTCACCGTCTCCGTGGCCCCGCGGCGCTTCGCCGTCATTGCCCGCGGCCTGCCGGCCGAGCTGGCCGCCGCCTCGCGGTCGGTCCGCGGCCCCGCCGCGTCCGCCGCCTTCGGTGAGGACGGCGCCCCCACGAAGGCCGCCGAGGGCTTCGCCCGCGGCCAGGGCGTCGCCGTCGCCGACCTCGTGGTGCGCGACGACGGCGGACGCGAGTTCGTGTTCGCCGAGCTCACGAGCGAGGGCCGGCCCCTCGACGAGCTCGTGCCCGAGATCGCCGCGCGCCTGGTGGACGGCCTGCGCTTCTCCAAGACGATGCGGTGGGGCGACGGCACCGGCCTGCGGTTCTCACGGCCCGTCCGCTGGCTCGTGGCGAAGCTCGACGAGCGGACGATCCCGTTCACGCTGCACGGCCTCACCGCCGGCGACGTCTCCCAGGGGCACCGCTTCCTGGGTGGCCCCGCGGTCATCGGCTCCCCCGACGACTACGCGCCCGCGCTGGAGGCCGCCGGGGTCGTGGCCGACCACGAGGTGCGCCGCGCGGTCATCACCGGTGAGCTCGACGCGGCCGCCGCCGCGGTGGGCGGCACCTGGCGCGACCCGGGCCGCAAGATGGAGGAGGTCGTCTTCCTCGTCGAGCGCCCGAGCGTCATCACCGGCTCCTTCCACGAGCGCCACCTCGGCCTGCCGTCGCGCGTGCTCGTGACGGCGATGCAGGGCCACCAGCGCTACTTCCCCCTCGAGGACCGCGACGGCGGCCTGCTGCCCGCGTTCCTCGCGGTGAGCAACGGAGACCCGGCCCACGCCGACGTCATCACCCGCGGCAACGAGGGCGTGCTGGACGCCCGCCTCCAGGACGCCGAGTTCTCGTTCGGCAAGGACCTCGAGGCCGGCCTGGAGGACCTGGACTCGCGCCTCGACACGATCGTCTTCCATGCGAAGCTCGGCACGATGGCCCAGAAGCGCGACCGCCTGGTGGAGGGCGTGGACGACATCGCCAACGCGCTCGGCACGCCGGGCGACGCTCGGTCCGACGCCGGCCGCGCGGCCCGCCTGGCCAAGGTCGACCAGGGCGCCGTGCTCGTGGCCGAGTTCT
>VFQR01000291.1_pt1 | contig 87908 bp, 88 predicted proteins | sample 3512321 | NCBI WGS metagenome assembly VFQR01 (sample SAMN10412374, study PRJNA504923) | tailings metagenome | isolation source: Relicate 3 Philex TSF1 revegetated site | place: Philippines: Tuba, Benguet | collected 2017-08-29 | reverse complement strand
GTTTCGACCTCGCAGGAAGTCGAAGTGATGGTGCTGGAAGTCGATCCGGCCAAGCGCCGCATCAGCCTCGGCCTGAAGCAGTGCATGTCGAATCCGTGGGATGCCTTCGCCGAGAAGCATCCGGTCGGTTCGAACATCGAAGGCGAGATCAAGAACATCACCGAGTTCGGCCTCTTCATCGGTCTCGATGGCGGCGTCGACGGCATGGTCCATCTGTCGGATCTCGACTGGAACAAGCCAGGGGAGCAGGCCATCACCGAATACCAGAAGGGCCAGGTGGTGCAGGCTCAGGTTCTCGACATCGACGTCGAGAAGGAGCGCATCTCGCTCGGCATCAAGCAGCTGGCGAACGATCCGTTCCAGTCGCTCGGTGACCTGAAGAAGGGCAGCGTTGTCACCTGCACGGTGACCGCGGTCGACCCGAAGGGCATCACCGTCGCGGTCGGCGACGGCGTACAGGGCTACATCCGCCGCACCGAACTGAGCCGCGACCGCGACGAACAGCGTCCGGACCGCTTCTCGGTCGGCGACAAGTTGGATGCCAAGATCGTCACCATCGACGGCAAGGCGCGCAAGCTGACCCTGTCGGTCAAGGCGCTGGAAATGGAAGAAGACCGCAAGGCGATGGAACAGTTCGGTTCCACCGACTCGGGCGCGTCGCTCGGCGACATCCTGGGCGCCGCCATGCGCAAGAAGAAGGACGAGGATGCCGGCCAGTAATCGGCCGCGCCGCATCGCCTGAAACGACAGACCCCGGCGGAGCGATCCGCCGGGGTTTTTTCTTGGCCGCGCCCGCCGGCCTTCCGCCCGGATTGCAGCAGCCGTCACACCGGGGCTGCAGCGGCCGTCACAGCCGGCTGGACCGGGATGCGGGAGCATGACGGCATGGGCCCGGTGTTGCCGCTTCAATCCCTGTCGCCGCCGCCGCGCCATGCTAGACTGCCGAAGAGGCAGCGGGGGGTAGGAATGGTTCAGGCTTTCAGGACAATTCAGGGTCTCAAGACAATGATGCTGCTGGTGGCGCTCGTCCTTGCTGCCGGCAATGCGCAGGCGCAACAGCAGACCGCGGTCGTCGAGGATCTGTCGGGTACGGTCTCCGGCATCGAGGTGTTCGACTTCCTCGCGCCCGGCAAGACCGTCACTCTGCCGGCGGGCGCGAAGCTCGTCCTCGGCTATATGAATTCCTGCATGCGCGAGACCATCACGGGCCCGGGAACGGTCGCCATCGGCGAGACCGGCTCGAAGGTGACGGGCGCCAAGCTGCAGACCGAACAGCTGAAATGCGCCAGCGCCAACCAGCTGGCGCAGGGCCAGGCTGGCAAGAGCGCGGCCATGGTGTTCCGCGGCCAGCCGGGCAGCGGCCGCAAGCGCGCAGACATCCCGCAGCCCAGCGCCGTGCTGATGTATACCTCCCCGGCCTTCCAGGTCCCTAAGTCGGGCCAGCTCACCATCGAGCGGCTGGATGTCGCCGAGACCGTGCAGGTCTTCCAGGTCACGGGCAAGCTGTTCGACTACAGCAAGACCGGCAAGAAGCTCGATGCCGGCGGGTATTACCGCGCCGAGCTGAACGGCAAGTCGACGATCTTCCAGATCTCGCTGGACGCCGGCGAGGGTGGCGGGCCGCTGCTGCTGCGTCTTGTCCGTTTCTAAGGTCGGGATATGACGCCGGCGAAGCTGCGCGATCTCGCAGTCGTCGGTGCACTGGCGCTTGTCGCGGCTGTCGGCTTCGCCAGCGGACCGGCTGCCGACTGGCTGCGCGGCCCGTCGCTCGACCTGCTGCTGCCGCTGCGCCATGCGCTGATCCCGCAACCCGCGCCGGCCGGGCGCGTCGCGGTGGTGGCGATCGACGAGGAAACCTATCGCCGCCCGCCGTTCAGCGAGATGCCGCAGGCCGGCTGGACGCCGCTACTGGCGCCGGTGCTGAATGCGGTGGCGGCCGAGGCGGCGGTGGTCGGCTTCGACGTGGTCTATCCCACCTCGCTCGACACCCTGCAGCGCGGTTACGAGCGCGACTTCCTGATCGCGCTGCGTAATATCGCCCGTGCCGGCAAGCTGGTGTTGGGCAAGGTGCAGCATTCGGCGCATCCGATCCTGCCGCATGCGGCGCAGCAGATCGCCGTCGGCGGTGCCGGCAATATCCGGCCGCTGAATGCCTTCGAAGATCCCGATGGCGTGATCCGCCGTCTGCCGCTCTTCTTTGCCGGCGCGGATGGCGCACGTGAAGCCGGCCTGGCGGCGGAGCTGGCGCTGCGCGCGGGAGGCGCGGCGATGCCGTCGGCGGATGCCGCCGGCAACCTGCTGCTCGATTTCAATACGGCGCCTGGCGCTGTGCCGACCTATTCGCTGGCAGATCTGCATGCCTGCGTTGCGGCTGGTCGTGTCGATTATATCCGCGATCATTTCGCCAATCGCGTGGTGATCCTTGCCACCGTGCTGGATGTGGAGGATCGCCGGCTGACGTCGCGGCGCTTCGTACCGATGACCGATGGTGTCGCCGGGCCGCCGCGCTGCGTGCATCCGGTGATGCAGCTGTCGGCTGTGCCGCGCGACAGTATTGCCGGCGTCTATATCCACGCCACGGCGGTCAACAACATCCTGGCTGGCCAGCCGTTGCGCGACTGGCCGGCTGCTGGTGCCGCGGGTGTTGCGATTCTGCTGTCGCTGCTGACCGCGGCGGCGGTGTTCCATCTGCGGCTGCGGATCGGGCTGGCGGGAACCGCCGTTGCCATCCTGCTGCTGCCGTTTGCCGCCATTCTGCTGCTGCAGGGTGGCAGCGTGATGCCCTGGCTCAGCCTTGCCGCGGCGATGGCGACCAGCGCAACGGTGGCCGTGACCTGGCGCTTTGCCGTGTCGGACCGCGACCGGCGGCTGATCGCAAGGTTGTTTTCGCTGTATCTGCCGCCGCTGGTGGTCGAGCGTATGGTCGCGGGCGGTCGCATGCCGGAACTGGGCGGCGAGGAGCGCGAGGTGACTGTGCTGTTCAGCGATATCGCCGGCTTCACCGCCATTTCGGAAGCTTGCGATCCCGCTACGCTGGTACAGGGGCTGAACACCTATTTCAGCACCATGACGGATATCATCGAGGCGCATGGCGGTTTCGTCGACAAGTATATCGGCGATGCCATCGTGGCTGTGTTCGGCGCCCCGGTGGACGAACCGCGCCATGCCGAACAGGCGATGCGGGCAGCCATGAAGATGCGCGACGCGTTGTTGGCCGAACCGGAGCGGTTTTCCCTGGCCGGCCGGCCGCTCAAGACCCGCATCGGGCTCAATACCGGCCGCGTGCTGATCGGCAATATCGGTTCGCCACGCCGCTTCAATTACACGGCGATGGGCGATGCGGTGAATCTGGCCTCGCGGCTGGAGGGCGCCAACAAGGCCTATGGCACGTCCATTCTAGTCAGCGAAGACACGATGCGTGCCGCCGGCGACGCGGTTGTGGCGCGCAGGGTGGATATCGTGCGTGTGGTGGGCCGGGCGCAGCCGGTCCGGCTTTACGAGCCGCTGGCGCCGCGCGAAACCGCCAGTGCAGACGACTTTCGTCGTGCCGCCGAGCCGGAAGATCCGGCGCAGACGGTGCGCGACCTCACGGAAAAATAGCGCGTCAGCCGCCGTCGCCCATCAGGCTGTAGGGTGCCCAGAAAATCGGATGGGCGTAGCTGAACAGCGTCTTGCCGTCTTCCTGGTAGCCCGGTCCGTCCAGCAGCGCAACCATGGCCTGGCGCAGGGCCTCGGCGCGGCCGAGTTTCGCGTCGACGGCCTGGCGGCGGAACAGATCGGTGACGAGGTCCCGGGCCGAGGCCGAATGCACCGACCAGTTGGTCAACAGCAGCGCACGCGTGCCGGCATAGAAGAAGGCGCGGCCCAGACCCGATGCGGCTTCGGCACCGGCGCCCGCGCCGGTGCCGGTGTTGCAGGCCGACAGCACCACCCAGTCGGCGTCCAGCTTCAGGCCAAGAATCTCATCCATGGTCAGCAGCCCGTCGCCATCCACATCCGCGATCTGCGGCGCCGTCAGCGCCAGCGCCGGCTGAGTCAGCCCGCTCAACTCGCCCGGGATCAGACCGTGGGTGGCGAAGGCCACCACCCTGTAGCCGTCCAGCTTGGCCTGCTTGACGACCTTCTCATTGGCGGATTTGCCAAGGTAGAGCGATTTGGACAGATCGGCCCGCATCGCATCGGCCACCGAGCGCAATTCGTCGGCAGTATCGGGCAGGCGCGGCAACTGTCCGAGTTCGGCGCTGTCCACGCCCTCGGTCTGCGGCGCGTTGCGGCGCTTCAGTTTCGCGCCGCGCACAGCCACCGGATCGGCCGAGGCAATGCGCAACGGCGCTTCGCTGGCGGCTTCCGCTGCCTGTTCGGCATTGAAGAAGGGGTCGCCGAAACCGATCAGCGGCGCACGGCTGGCGCTGCCGGCCGGCAGGCCGCGCAGCGTTTTCAGCGCTGCCGTGGAAGGCAACTGCGTCACGGCATGCGTGCGGGCCAGCCAGGGTACGCTTTTGTAGCCTTCGAACAGCGGCGCGGCATTCGCCTGCACATTGGCAGGTGCGGTGGGCAGCAACGCCAGCGGCAGCAGACCGAGCGCGCCGTTGCTCACCACGAACAGGCTTTGCGCCGGCTTCCAGCCGGCTTCGACCGGCTGCAGCAGCGTGCGGTAGAGTTCATGCGCCAGCGCCAGGTCGAAGGCGGGAATATCGCCCAGGGTTTCGGCCTGCGGTTCCAGTGCGCGGCGCAGGCGGTTGACCTTCTGCTCGATCTCGGCGGCACCAACCGGACTCGCGGCGAAATGCACCGCGCCATCCTTTGGCACAACCCAGACGAAGCTGTTGTCTTGCGCAAGGTAGAACGACACCACCGCCTCGCCAGCGCGCAGGCTTGCGCGGACCTCGTCGGTCGTCGGGGGCCGCGGATCGATCAGGCTGGCATATTCGGGGAACTGTTTCTCGATCTGCTGGCGGGTCTTGGCGCGCGCATCGCGCAGCTTGTCGACCTGCACGCGCAAGCCCTGGATTGCCTTGTCGTCGCGCTGCTCTGGTGGCAGGGCCAGCAGGTTACTCAGCAGGCCGAACTGCGCGGCGATCTGCTTCAGCACGTCCTGCTCGTCGCGGATCAGGGTGGCCAGCGCCGGGTCGCGCACGGCGGCACGGGCGGCCGAAGCCGAAAGTGCGCGCTGCACGCTGCGGCCGCGGGCGGCATCGGCCAGCCGGAAACTCTCGGTGCCGGCATCGATGCCAGCCGCCGCCGGTGTGCCCTGCGCGCGTGCCAGCAGCACGATGTAGTTTTCAACGATAGTCTGGATATAGAAGTCGCGCGAGGCCGAGGTGCTCTCCTCGGTATCGGCCTGGCGCGAGCTGCTGGTGATAATCGGCAGCGCGGCGCGGAAGGCGGCCATCGCCTCTGCATCCTGGCCCGCCGCCGCGAGGGCGACGCCGGCGACACCGCGCGCCATCGCTGTATCGAAATGACGGTCGCCCAGTCGTGCCGCCGTGGCCGATAAGACGACATTGGCCACTTCTACGCTGCGAGCGCCCTGACCGGTACGGGCCAGCGCAAGGACGCGGCCGCTGGACACCTTGTTGCCGGCGCCGGTGATGTTCCGGTTGCCCTGCAGGCTGGCAAAAACTGCCTCATAGAGATCTGCCGCTTCCTGCCAGCGCCGCTGCAGGATCAGGATGCTGGCAAGTGCTCGCTTGGCGTTGATCGTCTGCGCGGCAGCCTCGTCCATCCCGAGTTCGCTATGGATTTCCAGCACCGTACGGGTCAGCTTCTCGGCCTCCTCGTAGCGACCCTGCTCGACCAGCACGCCGGAAAGGCTGGAGACGGCCTGTGCCGTAGGGCCGAAATACTTGCCACCGCGCCGCAGAATGCTCAGCAGGGCCTGACGGATATCCACCTCGGCCTCGACGATGCGGCCCTGCGCCAGTTTCGTCTCGCCGAGCTTGACCAGGGTCAGGTCGTTACCGTTCTCCATGCCGCCGGCCGGCGGTGGATCCGGCCAGTGTTTCGACTTCTCGATTGCATCGCGCATATTGGCGATGCTGCTGATGAAGCTTTTCTCGGCCTCGGCATACCTGCCGCGGCTCAACGCGATCTGTGCCTTGCCAAGATCGATATCCGCCAGCCAGCTCGTCAGAATCATGAAGACACTCTGGTTACGGCTGTTGGTTGCAATATCGGTGTAGACGGACTGGGCGTAGCCGACATATTTCTCGGCGACCTCCAGTTTTCCCATATCCAGTGCCATCATCGCCGCCGCGCGATAGGCGTTGATGGCGCGTCCGCGCTGACGCGACTTGTCCATGCGTTCCGCATGCGCGGCATAGATGTCGAAAGCGCCCTGTAAGTTTCCAAGCGCACGGGTCATGCTGGCCTGCAGTTGGGCCATGCGGTAGCTGTCGGCGCCCACCTGTTCTGCGAGGCGCACCGCCTCGGTGGCGTCTTTTAGCGCGGCTTCCGGGCGGCCGATCTGCGCCGCGGCCTGACCCCGGTCGAACAGAAAGCGGCTGCGCTCGCGCGGGTCGAGACCCGGCGGTTCGGCGGCCTCGGCCTGGGCAATGAAGCGGGCGCGCTTTGCCGGGTCCGGCTTTTCCTGCTCGAGGATGGCGACAATATCGGCGATGCTACGCGGCGGTGCGGCGAGCGCCGGCGCGGCCGTCTGCGCGACAGCACTGAGCGACGGCAGGCCTGCGCAAAGCACGGCAACCCAAATCCCTGCAGCAATGATCCGCATGGCCGTTATCCCTGTCCGGAGCCCCGACACGACAGCATAATCCTGTCAGACCGGCAGTCAACGCAGCTTAAGTGTGCAGTGCAGCGCGGAAACAGGAGGGATCAGACGCGGGCCCCTGCCAGCGGGTCGAAATAGAGCGCGACCTTCTTGGCCATCTGCGTATCGAGGCAGCGGTATTTCATCGCCACGAAACCTTCGTCGCTGTAGCGCACCACATCGCCCTCGGCCTCGAAAGTGATCTGCAGCTTCGGATTTTTGATCTTGACGGTCAGCTTCAGCAGTTCGCCTTCCAGGAAGGTGCCGGTGATCGGGCCGAATAGCAGACCGATCGCGCTCCAGTTCTTCAGCGGGATGCGGTTACCTTCCAGCACGACATGATCTTCCGGGCCGCATTGCGTACGGGTCGCCTTACGCTGGTCCTGGCCGATGCGCTGGATCAGCGGATCGAGAATACCGAGGAACTGCTCGCGGCGATGGTCCGACAGGCCGGCACTGATCAGCTTCTTGCGCAGTTCTTGCGCGATCTCGGTTTTTTCCTCGGTGGAATAGGCCGGATCGACAAATTCCTTTTCCAGGTCGCGATGCTCGAAGAGGTAGGCGATGTATTTGAGCAGAATCTCTTTCGGTCCTTCGCCGATGCTTTCCTCGAACAGCTTGAGACCCTGCATCAGCTTCGGCGCCGAGAAATGTCCGGGGATCAGCCGGCCGAGCTTTTCCGCCGTCACCAGGCGAACCATGCGTTTTTCGAACAGATCGGCGGCACCAAGTTCGATAGCGAAATCACGATCCTTGGTCAGCAGCGCATAGACTTCGCGCGTGGCCGGAAATTCCTCGGCCGGTTCTTCGGAGAGCAGCGGCACCGAGGAAATCAGCAGGCGGCGCACCAGCTGGACCACGGATTCTCGCAGCGCCGGCATCGGATGTTTCGCCGTGATCGCATGCAGCCTGGTGGCGAAGTCGGTGGCGTAGGCGTCGTCGTCCGCGGCGTAGCGGCTATCGAGCAGGGCCATCAGCTGGATAATGCGCAGCCGTGCATCACGAAATTTCCCGAGCAGCTCCGGAACGGCGGTCTTGGCCTGCAGGATTTCCGATAGCACCTCGTCGAGCACCGCAACGGCAGGCGGTTCGATGGCGGCATCGAACAGCGCCAGCACGCGACCGGCCTTCTCGGTCCAGGATTTCGACATATTGAGGTGATGTGCCAGTGCGCAATAGGCGATGCGCGTGCCGTAAAGCGGATCGGAGCCGTTCAGCTGGGTCAGCAGCCGCGGAGTCAGTGGCGTGCTCGGCAGGCGCTTCTCGAAGGCCTCCACCTGGGTGATGGCCGCCGTGGTGATCGCATAGAGCTTCTTCACCTTGTCGCGCATCGGCGTGTTGGTGGCCTGCGCCTGCGCCACGGCCGCCCTCTGGACCAGCGCGGCGCAGAGGTTCTCGGCGCCGTTCAGCAGCTTGGCATGGCCGCTATGGTGCAGCAGCTCGATGGGAGTGATGAGGTTTTCGTCAAGGTAGTCGCGGCAGACGCGACCGATCATGGCGAGGGCGCGGCGCTCCGACAGGGAATGCGCGTCCTGACACAGAACAACGCCGCTGCCGACTTCCGTAACGCCCGATGGTGCGCTGCTCACATTCATTTTCTGTCACTTCCCCACTGTAATACTATGGCAGGGGACTGTGGAAAAGTGAACAAGGTGTTTGATTCGCTTGGAAATTGTTGCGAATCGGGCGCGCCGTGAAACCCCAGATTGCCCGAGGTCGCTCCGAACTATCTCGGTGGCGAATTACAGACTGCGTTTCGGCTGCCGCCCGCCCGGATTGGGTGCGCTGCCGGACGTGTGGCCGAGCGGCGAGAGCGGGCGCTCGGCAAACTTCCCCAGCGTGATGAGGCGGTCATACATCACGATGGCGCCGGCGACGCCGACATTGACGCAGAAGCTGGTCGGAATCTTGATCACATGGTCGCAGCGTTTCAGCAGCGCCGGGCTGAGCGAGCCCATCTCCGGGCCCAGCACATAGGCGGCGCGTAGCGGATGGCGGAAGCTGGGCAGCTCAGTGGCGTCGTCCAGCAATTCGATCCCGACCAGTTGGCAGCCTTCGGGCAGGGCGAGGTCGGCCGGCGTATCGTAGAGATACCAGGGTAGACTGTGCGGCGTTTTGCTGGTATCGGAGCGTGCGGCCTTCACCGAATAGGTGGCGGCGATCGTAAAGACGAAACTGCCGCCGAAGGCATGCGCCGTGCGGAACAGGTTGCCGGCATTCATCGGCTTGCTGAGGCCTTCGACGCCAATTCCGAAAAAGCCGCGCATGGCCAGCCCTCGTGTGTGTGAAATCTTGCGTGTATAACCGGCCGGATTTCAGGGACAGGAGTACAGCCATGGGGAATCCCTTCGCCGCCCTGCCGGCACCCGGCGCGCGGCCCTTTATTGTCGAGGTTCGGCGCGGCGCGCAAGTGGAAAGCCGGCATCCGGTGATCGCCACCGTGGTGGATGGCGACGGCAGGACGCTGGCGGCCTGGGGCGACCCGCAAGACTGGATTTTCCCGCGCTCTTCCAACAAGGCGATCCAGGCCCTGCCGCTGGTGGAAACCGGGGCCGCGGATGCCTTCTCCTTAAGCCAGAGCGAATTGTCGATGGCCTGCGCCAGCCATGGCGGCGAGACGCGCCATACCGAAACCGCGGCATCCTGGCTCGCGCGCATCGGGCGTAGCGCGGCCGACCTGGAATGCGGTGCGCACTGGCCCTATCACGAAGAGACAGCGCGCCAGATCGCTCGCGACGGCAAGGCGCCGACCAGTTTGCACAACAACTGCTCAGGCAAGCATTCCGGCATGGTCACGGTCGCCACGCATCTGGGCGAGGATCTGCGCGGTTATGTGCTGCCGGATCATCCGGTGCAGCGCCGCGTGACCGCCACCATCGAAGAGGTCTGCCAGGTGAAAATCCCGGCCGAGCATTTCGCCGTCGACGGCTGCTCGATGCCAACGATGGCGATCCCGCTGCACAATCTGGCCTGGGGTTTTGCGCGCTTCGTCACCGGCACCGGACTGGCGCCGGAACGCGCCAAAGCGGCGAAACGCCTGGCTGCGGCGGTGGCTGCCGAGCCGTTCTTCGTGGCCGGCAGCGGCCGCTTCTGTACCGCCGTGATGCAGGCCGGCAAGGGGCGCTTCATTGCCAAGACCGGCGCGGAGGGCGTTTATACGGCCGCCTCGGCCGACCTCGGTATCGGCATCGCGCTGAAGGTGCTGGACGGCACGGCCCGCGCGGCGCAGACCGCGCTGGGCGGTTTGCTCGACCGTTTCAAGCTGCTGGACGACGATGGGCGCGAACAGATCCGTCCGCTGGTTGAGCAGCCGCTGAGAAACTGGCGCGGCATCGATGTCGGCAGTATCGGCCTGCCGGCTTTCTGACGAGCGAGTTTCCGATGATTGAGATTCGTCCCGAGGATCCGGATCAGCCGGATATCGTTACACTGCTGCGGGCAGCCGACGACTGGTATGCCACGCTTTATCCGGCCGAGAGCAATCACCTGCTGGATGTCTCGACGCTGCAGCAGCCCGATATCGTCTTCCTGGTTGCACGTGAAGGTGGGGAACTGCTGGGCTTCGGCGCGGTGGCTGATCGCGGCGACTATGCCGAGATCAAGCGCATGTATCTGGCCCCGGTTGCGCGCGGGCGAAAGCTCGGGCGCCGAATCCTGGAGGCGCTCGAAACTCATGCGGCGCAGCGCGGACAGACCTGCTTCCGGCTCGAAACCGGCATCCATCAGCCGGAAGCCATCGGCCTTTATCGCAGTGCGGGTTATCGGGAGATCGGGCCGTTCGGCAGCTATGGGCCGGATCCGCTCAGCCTGTTCATGGAAAAGCAGCTTTAGGATTCAGCCCTTCAGTGCCGCCGCCAGCGCGGCATCGGCGGCAGCGGCCTGGCGCACATCGCGGCCGGCATGCGGCGCCAGCCAGCGCGCCAGCGTCAGCAGCCAGGCCATGCGCCGGCGCAGGCAGCGGATGCTGGCCAGCACTTCCGGCGTCGCACTCGCCAGCAGTCCGTCCACCAGTTCCGGCAGACGCCGCCGCGTAGGATCACGGTCGTAGCGCGTCAGCGAGTAGACGAAGAGCAGCAGGTCGCGCGCCTGCTTTTCGGCGAGACTCATGCCCGGCAAGTCATGATCCTCGAAATCCAGCAGGCCCGGCGCATCATGGCGCCAGCTGAAATTTCGAATCTGCGCGCCGCCATGCCACAGGCCGGCGCCATGCAGCCGCGCCAGCAGGGCGCCAGCGGCCGCAATCAGTCGCCAGCAGTCGTCCGGCGCGCGGTCGCGCAGCGAATTCAGCTTGTTTTCCATTGCTTCGCCGGCATCGCCCAACACCAGCCAGTCGGACGTGCAGGCGATCACAGGTGGAACCGGAAACCCGGCCGCGGCGAGTTCGCGCAGGGCCGCCGCCTCATCCGCCAGACCCTGCGCGCCACCGCGATTGCGGGCCGGCTGCAGCATCGGCAGGCCGAAGATCGTGGCGATGGTCTTCTGCATCAGCACTGAAGACCGTAGGCGTGGGGCCGCCACCGTTTTCACCCACAATCGCTGGCCGTTATAGTGCGCGGAGAAGACGCGATCCGGCGCGGTGCGGTGCAGGCTGCGGATCAGTGCTTCCAGCTCCGCGTCGAGGGCGGGGGGATTGGTCGAAGGCGTCATGTGCGCGGTTTCAGCCGACCGTCCCGGCCATAGCCGACGGAGCTGGATTGTCGCTGCCGCATCTGCTGGCGCAGCATGTCCATCATCGCGGCATTGTGCAGCTGTTCGCCGGCAATCAGCTTGGCGTTTTCCTGCAGGGCGGCTTCGCAGTCGGCGGCGACCTCCTGCCAGCGCTTGCGTTCAGCGGCGCTCGCCCTGGAGCGCTGCGGCTCCAGCGTCTGCAGGCTCTGCTTCAGACACTCGAAATACTCGCCCTTGCGTGCGGTCAGTGTCTCGAAGCGCTCGCGCTCGCCCCGGCGCAGCGCCTCGGTCTCGGCGCGAACGATACCGGTAAAAGCAACACCGAGGGCGATCAGTCCGGCGAAGTCGCTGGCCGGATTGGCGGGCGGGACATCGGGCGCTGTCGTCACGCCGTCCTGCTCATGCCTGCGGCTGTGCCGGTGGTTCGGCTTGCTGCAGCGCCGTCAGGGTCTGCTCGATCACTTCGCGGTTGAGGTCGCGGGTGATGAAGACGATGCGGCTCTGCCGGCTGTCGTCGGGCCAGGCCGGAATGGTGGCCGGCGGATGGAACAGGTGCTGTACGCCATGGATCACCACCGGACGGTCGACGCCGGCGACATTCACCAGGCCTTTCACACGCAGCAGGTTGTCGCCGCGATAGGCCGCCAGCAGGTCGAGCCAGGTGGCGAGCGTGTTCCACTCGAAAGGTTGGTCGAAGGTCAGGCAGAAGGACGTGATCGAGGCGTCATGACGATTGACATCCAGCTTGCCCTCGGCGGTATGGAAATGCTCGTGGTCGTGATGGTCGTGCCCGTGATCGTGATGATCGTGGTCATGCCCATGATCGTGATCGTGATCGTGATGATGATCGTCGCCATAAGCTTCGGCGCGCAGCCAGTTCTGCACATTGAAGCTTTTAGTTTTCGGATCGTAGAGCCCGGCATTGAACAGCTGGTTCGGCGCGATATCGCCGCCAATCGCAGTGAAGACCGGCGCACCCGGATTGAGGTGCTGCAGGCGGTGGCGCAGATGCTGCACCGACTTCTGCTCGGCCAGGTCGATCTTGGTCAGCACCAGGCGGTCGGCCACCGCCGCTTGTTTCACGGCTTCGATATGATGGTCCAGCGTGCCGCCGCCATTCACGGCATCCACCAGCGTCACTACGCTTTCCAGCCGGCAGCGTTCCGCCACCACCGGATCGCTCATCAGCGTGTGCAGCACGGGGGCGGGATCGGCCAGGCCGGTGGTTTCGATCACCACGCGCTTGAACGGTTTGATCTCGCCGGCATCGCGCTTCGCGGTCAGATCGCGGAAGGTGTTCACCAGGTCGCCGCGCACGGTGCAGCACAGGCAGCCCGAGCTCAGTAGGACAGTATCTTCCTTGCTGGAGGCGATCAGTGCGTGATCCAGTCCGATCTCACCGAACTCGTTCACGATCACAGCCGTCTCGCCCATATCGGGATGGCGCAGCAGGCGATTGAGCAAAGTGCTCTTGCCGGCACCGAGAAAGCCGGTGATGACGGATACCGGGATGCGGCGGTCGATCGGTTCAGACATCTTTTGCTCCTGCTATACAGGATATTTCGGGCAGTCCTGGCGCGAAGTCCAGTGCGTTCAACGATCCGCTGTTACAGCGTCCAGTATGTCAAGCCGGCCGGTAGCTTGCGATCGCGCCACATGCCTTTCAAGTCGGCGATCAGGCCCCCGGCCTTCACCAGGCGTTCCAGCTCCGCGTCGGCGAAGTTGCGGTAGGCGGCATGGGGCACCGCGCCCAGCACGGCATCGAAACCGGACAACTGGTCCAGCCGCGGTGCCAGCATCAGGCCATATTCATGCTGCGCCTCGTTCGGGTCGGCTAGGGGGTCGTGAATCGTCACGGTATGGCCGAGGCGTTTCAGGTGGCCGACCAGGTCGGCGACCTTGGAATTGCGCAGGTCGGGCACGTCTTCCTTGAAGGTGAGGCCAAGCAGCAGCACCGTGCCGCCGGGCGCGATGCGAGTCGAAACAGCTTCGGCGACATAGGCGCTCATGCCGTCGTTGATGGCGCGGCCCGACAGGATGATGCGCGCATGATGGCCCAGTTCCTCGGCGCGATGCGCCAGATAATAGGGATCGACACCGATGCAATGGCCGCCGACCAGCCCGGGCTGGAATTTCAGGAAGTTCCATTTGGTGCCGGCGGCTTCCAGCACGTCGTAGGTAGAAATGCCAAGTTTGCCGAAGATCATGGCGATTTCGTTGATGAAGGCGATGTTGATATCGCGCTGAGCGTTCTCGATCACCTTGGCGGCTTCTGCTGTCTTGATCGTTGGCGCTAGATGGATGCCGCCCGATGTGATTTTGCCATAGATGCCGGCCAGTGTGGCGGCGACCTCGGGGGTTTGTCCGGCCACCACCTTGGTGATCTTGTCGACAGTATGAACCTTGTCGCCGGGATTGATGCGCTCGGGCGAATAACCGAGGAAGAAATCTTTGCCGCAGGTCAGGCCGGACAACTGCTCCAGCAGCGGGCCGCAGATGTCTTCGGTCACGCCGGGATAGACCGTGCTTTCGTAGACCACGATGGCGCCAGGTACGGCCTTCGCCGTCAGCGCCTGGCCGACGGTACGCGAGGCCGACCGGACCGGGCCGAGATCAGGGATATTGTTGTCGTCGACCGGCGTCGGCACGGTGACGATATAGATGGCGTGGCCGGGTAGGTCGGCGGCGTCGGCGCTTAAGCGCAGGCTGGAACTGCGCAGGATTTCCGGTTCGATTTCCCGGGTGCGATCCTCGCCACGGCCCAGTTCGTCCACCCGGCTGCGGTCGATATCGAAGCCGAGGACCGGAAAATGCCGGGCCAGGGCCACGGCGAGCGGCAGGCCGACATAGCCCAGGCCGATGACGGCGATCGAAGGAGCGGAGGCGGGGTGGGACACGAGGAGAGCTTTCACTGAAATTGCCTGTAGGGGGTAGCGGCCCGGCCGACAACTGTCAATAAACCCGGGGCTTTGGCCAGGCCGGCGGGTATTGCGGGCGATTGAGCGATTCCAGCACCTTGACCCACCCCCCGGCACCCGGTAGAGCGCGGGGATGGCTCGCCGGTTACTCATTGTCGTTCAGGAAGCCCTGTTTTTCACCACCCACCGGCTCCCGGTCGGCCTGGCGATGCAACGGCGTGGCTGGGAGGTTCATGTTGCGGCGCCCGACGACCCGGCGATTGCGGCCCGCCTGACCGCCCAGGGTTTCGTCTTCCATCCCATTCCCCTGACCCGCAGCCGACAGAATCCGGTGGCCGAACTGCGCCTGCTGCTGGTGCTGCTCGGCCTCTATCTCAAGCTGCGACCGCATCTGCTGCATCTGGTCTCGATCAAGCCAGTGGTCTGGGGCGGCGTGGCGGCGCGTCTGCTGCGCCTTCCGGCCGTGGTCCATGCCATTACCGGCCTTGGCTATGTGTTCATTCAGGCCGAGGACCGTGCCGATGCCAGAACCGGTCTGCTGCGCGCCCTGATCGAGCGGCTTTATCGTCTGGCACTGGGCTACGACCGCAGCCTCGCCATATTTCAGAACCCCGACGATCTTGCAGTTTTCGAAGCGCGCAATCTTGTGCCCCCCGATCGCTGGGTGATGATCAAGGGCTGCGGTGTCGACATGCAGGCCTTTGCCGCGCAGCCCGAGCCGCAGATCAACCCCGACATGGCTCCTGTTGTGATGTTCCCGGCGCGCCTGCTCGGCGACAAGGGCGTGCGCGAATTCGTCGCCGCCGCGCAGCAGTTGCGTGTCGAGGGCGTGCAGGCGCGGTTCGTGCTGGTCGGCCGCCGTGATCCGGATAACAAGAGCGATATCGGCGAGGCGCAGCTCCAGTCCTGGATCGAGAGCGGCGCGGTGGACTACTGGGGTTTCTCGCAGGACATGCCAGCGATGCTGGCGCGCGCGCATATCATCGTCATGCCCTCCTATCGCGAAGGCCTGCCGCGCGGCCTGATCGAGGCTGCCGCCATCGGCCGCGCCATTGTGACCACCGACGCGCCGGGTTGCCGAGAAGTGGTGCGGCATGAGGAAAACGGCCTGCTGGTGCCAGTCGGCGACGGCAAGGCGACAGCCGCTGCGATCCGCCGTCTGCTGCAGGATCCGGTGTTGCGGCAGCGGCTGGCGGCGCGCAGCCGCACGATTGCCGAAAGCGAATTCTCGGTCGAGTATTTCGTCGAGGCCAGTCTGTTGGCCTATGACCGCGTGCTGCGCCCGCAGGGGACGGGACTGTGACCGGCCTGACGCACAACTGGCTGATGGCGGTAGCCATATCCGCGGGCACGGGCCTGTTCGTCTACCTGTTGCTGAAGCCGCTGATCGGCTGGCTGCATCGGCGCGCGATCATGGATGTTCCGAATGAACGTTCCAGCCATGCCGAGGTCACCCCGCGTGGCGGCGGTATTGCGACCACGGCCGGCATGCTGCTGGGCCTGATCGTCTGGATGGCGCTGGAGCCCGATCCGGTCATGCCGATGGTGGTGCTTGGCATGGCGGTGCTGGCCATTGTGTCGTGGCTGGATGACCGCAGCGGCGGCCTGCCGGTGGGGGTCCGCTTCGGCGCGCAGGCGATCTGCGTGGGTGTCGTTATCGCCATGCTACCGCTGGAGGCGACCGTCACGCAGGGGCTCGTGCCCGTCTGGTTCGAACGCGTCGTGCTGTTCTTTGCCTGGATGTGGTTCACCAACCTGTTCAACTTCATGGACGGGATCAACGGCATCACCGGAGTGGAGATGGCGGCCATCGGTGCCGGCTTCACTCTGCTGTCCGTCATCGAAGGTGTCGTGGCACCGGCCGGCCTTATCGTTGCCGCTGCCGCCCTTGGCTTCCTGCCGTGGAACTGGGGCAAGGCGAGGGCTTTCCTCGGCGATGTAGGTAGCGTTCCGGCCGGGTATCTGCTCGGCGCGCTCCTGCTGGCTTTGGCTCTGTCGGGGCATTGGGCCGCCGCACTTATCCTGCCGATGTATTACTGGGTCGATGCCACCTTCACGCTGCTGCGCCGGGGCTTACGCGGCGAAAAGGTCTGGCAGGCCCATCGCAGCCATTTTTACCAGCAGGGGGCGCGCAAGCTGGGCAGCCACGCGGCCGTGGCAATGCGGATTGCCGCGCTGAACCTGCTGCTGGTCGTCCTGGCTGTCGTCAGTATCCAGGGTTGGCAGATCGCCCTCGGCTCCGTCGTCCTGGCCCTGGTGGCCACAATCGCCCTGTGCAGGCATTTCGCGGAGCCGGCGCAACCGCTATGATAAGCGTCGCCCATGAAAGACCGTCCGCGATTTGCCTTATCACTACGTCTGAACCACCGCGTCCTGCTCGTGGCGGCGCATGACATCGTCATGGCAGCGATCTCGCTGCCGCTGGCGATCTGGCTGCGGTTCTGGATCGTCGATATCGAATGGTCGCCGTTCGAGGCTTGGCAGCCGACGCTGATCTTCGCCGCGGTGGCCGGTGTGGTGTTCCAGTATACCGGGCTCTATCGTGGCATCTGGCATTTCGCCTCGCTGCGCGACATGCTGGCCATCCTTCGCGGCAGCCTGCTGTCGCTGCTGGTCTTTGTGCCGCTGCTCTTCGTCTTCACCCGTCTCGCCGACTATCCGCGCAGTGCGCTGGTGATGCAGTTCTTCATCCTGATGCTGCTGCTCGCCGGTCCGCGCGTCCTGTATCGCAGCTGGAAGGATGGCAGCCTGGCCACCGCACTATGGCGCGGCGACGACACGCGCGTACCGGTCGTGCTGATCGGCTCCAGCCTTGCCGCCGATACCTTCATCCGCGAGATGGAGCGCAGCCAGGCCACCTATCGCGTGGTCGGGATCATTGATGATTCGGTTGGGCGTCAGGGGCGCGACCTGCGCGGTATCCGCGTCCTCGGCCAGCTGACGGATCTGCCGGCTATTATCGATGCCATGCGCGATGTCGACCGGCCGCGTCGCGCTATCATTGCCGACGACCGGCTGGATGGCCGCGCAATCCGCGACCTGGTCGAGACCGCCTCGCAGCTCGGGATCAGCGTGGCGCGCCTGCCGCGCATGACCGAATTCCGCAAGGAAGGCGAAGCCGCGCAGGTGCAGTCGATCGATGTGGAAGATCTGCTGGGCCGTCCGCAGCGCGTGCTGGATCGCGGTGCGGTGACGCGGCTGATCGCGGGGCGTCGTGTGCTGGTCACCGGCGCCGGCGGCACCATCGGCTCCGAGCTGGTGCGCCAAGTGGCGGCGCTGGAACCTGCCGCCATCGTGCTGTTCGAACAGAGCGAACACGCGCTTTACCAGATCGACATGGAGCTGGCCGAACGCATGCCGGACCTGCCGCGCGTGGCCGTGCTCGGTGACGTGCGCGATGCCGATGCCGTGGAGGCCGTGTTCGCCGCGCAGCGTCCGGATATCGTGCTGCATGCCGCGGCCTACAAGCATGTTCCGCTGGTGGAGGCCAATGCCGGCGAGGGATTGCTGACCAACGTACGCGGCACCCAGATGGTGGCGCTGGCCTGCCGTCGGCACAACGTTGCCGTGATGGTGATGATCTCGACGGACAAGGCGGTGAACCCCACCAATGTGATGGGTGCGACCAAGCGCATCGCCGAGATGGTATGCCAGAGCCTGGACCTCGAACGCGTCACCACGCAGCGCAACTCGACGCAGTATGTGACGGTAAGGTTCGGCAATGTGCTTGGCTCGTCGGGTTCGGTGGTGCCGTTGTTCCAGCGGCAGCTCGCCCATGGCGGTCCACTGACGGTGACGCATCCCGATGTCACGCGCTACTTCATGACCACGCGCGAGGCGGTCGAGCTGATTCTTCAGGCCGCCGCGATGCCGAGCGACGTGGTGCATGCCGAGGGCAAGATTTTCGTGCTCGACATGGGCGAGCCGGTGCGCATCCAGGATCTGGCGCGGCAGATGATCCGGCTGGCCGGTCGCCAACCCGATAAGGATGTGAAGATCGTTTTCACCGGCTTGCGGCCAGGCGAAAAGCTGTATGAGGAAGTGCTGCACAGCGCGGAGACGACAGTACCGACGCCGCAGGATGGCGTGATGCTGGCGGCGCCGCGTATCATCGACCGTGCCGAACTGGATCGCGCGATCGCTGCGCTGCTCCAGCATGCCGAGCGGCGCGATACGGCGGCGGTGGTCGCTGGCATTGCCGCACTGGTGCCGGAATTCGAGCACGCGCCGAACGGGCAGGGCAGCAGCCATGCCGCCCCACTCGACCGTCCGGCCGCTTAACTACCCCTTCGCGATCAGTTCCGCCTGCTTGACGATGCCTTCAGCCTGACGGATCGAGGCGATGTCGATCAGCTTGCCGTCGAGTGCGACGGCGCCCTGGCCCTTGGCCTGCGCCTCTTTCATGGCTTCCAGGATTCGCTTAGCCTTGGCCACTTCCGCTTCCGGCGGCGTGTAGACTTCGTTAGCAACGCCAATCTGCGCCGGATGGATCGCCCATTTGCCTTCACAGCCTAGGATGGCGGCGCGATTGGCCTGGGCTCTGTAGCCATCCGCATCGGAGAAATCGCCGAACGGTCCATCGATCGGGCGCAGGCCGTTGGCGCGCGCCGCCACCACCATGCGCGAAATCGCGTAATGCCACATGTCGCCCCAGAAATAATCACGCGGCTTGTCGCCGTCCTTGTCGGTCAGCACGCCGTAGAGCGCATTCGGTCCGCCGATGGACGTGGTGCGCGCGCGCGTGCTGGCGGCATAATCCGCCACGCCAAAATGCAGGCTCTCCATGCGGGGCGAGGCAGCGGCGATCTCGTGGATATTCTGCATACCCAAAGCGGTCTCGATGATCGCCTCAATGCCGATGCGCTTACTAAAGCCCTTCGCGGTTTCGATCTGCGTCAGCAGCATGTCGACGGCATAGATATCGGCGGCGGTGCCGACCTTGGGCACCATAATCAGATCGAGCTTGTCGCCGGCGGCTTCCACCACCTCGACCACATCGCGATACATGTAATGTGTGTCGAGGCCGTTGATGCGCACCGACATGGTTTTGCGGCCCCAGTCGATGTCATGCAGCGCCTGCACGATATTCTTGCGCGCCTGCGGCTTGTCGTCGGGTGCCACGGCATCTTCGAGATCGAGAAAGATCACATCGGCAGCGCTTTTCGCCGCCTTCTCGAACAGCTTTACGCTGCTCCCGGGCACCGCCAGTTCGCAACGGTTCAGCCGGGCAGGGGCGGGGGTGATGGTCTTGAAGCTCATGGCGCGCCTAACTCCCTGTTTTTCTCTATGCTGCACCTGCTAACTGGCGCGGGAGACTTTGGCAAGCCTGACGTTGGGGTAAGCCGGAAATCCCTGTGAAACCTAGGCTTTGGCCAGCGGGTGATGCTGGCGCACCAGGGCCTGTTTCCGAGCTTCCAGCACATGCGTGTAGATCTGCGTGGTGCTGATGTCGGCATGGCCCAGCATCTTCTGCACGGCGCGCAGGTCGGCGCCGTGTGCCAGCAGATGGCTGGCAAAGGCGTGGCGCAGCACATGCGGCGACACCTTGCTCGGGCTGATGCCGGCCTGCACCGCGAGGTCTTTCAGCAGCTGGCCGAAACGTTGCCTGGTCAGATGCCCGCTTTCGCCGCGCGAGGGGAACAGCCAGGGCGAGGTCTTGCCTTCGATGAAGTCGTTGCGCCAGCCGGCATAGTCCTCGATGGCCTGGCGCGCCGGCTCGCTCAGCGGTATGAGGCGCTCCTTGTCGCCCTTGCCACGGATCACCAGAAAGCGTGCATCGTCGCCGAATGGCGGCCAGCGCAGGCCGACCAGTTCGCTGACGCGCAACCCCGTGGCATAGAGGATTTCCAGCAAGGCGGTCAGTCGCGCGCTCTCGGCCGGATCGTCGCGCAGGCTGCGTGCCTCGGTCAGCAGCCGGTCGACGTCGTCTTCGCTCAGCAGCTTGGGCAAAGGTCGCGCGCGTTTCGGCGCATCGAGCAACGCAGCCGGATCGTCCTTGCGGATATTTTCCTGTACCAGGAATTTGAAAAACTGCCGAAGCGCCGACAGCCGTCGTGCGGCGGTCGAGGCCGTCATGCCTTCGTCCGACAGGCCTTGCATATATTGCCGCAGGGCATCCGTGCCGATGGTTTCAGGTTTCTCGTTGCGGCCGGTCAGGAAGCCGCTGAAATCGGCCAGGTCGGTGCGATAGGCTAGCAGCGAATTCTGCGCCAGCCCGCGCTCGGCGCTCAACATTTCAAGGAAGCTGTCGATGTGACGGCTGGCGCGGGCCATCCGGAGTTTACAGGCCGCGCAACAGCGCCGCTTCCAGCGCGATCTGCCTGGCTTCCGCTGTCAGGCCCTGATCGCGCAGCGCACCGAGCGCGCTGGCCAGACCCTGACCGTCGATTTCCAGACTGCCCTTGCCGCCCAGCATGGCCAGCGCCAGCGCGACGGTTTCGGCTTTCGCCTTGGCCAGATTGGCGCGCTGCAGGTTGCGCCACACGGCCACCGACGGCGAACCGCGGCGGTCGTTGCCGGCCGCGGCGCTCAGCAGGCTGTCCCACTTCTCCGGCGGTACAGCGATGCCGGCGGCCTCGGCGAGCGTCAGCAACTGTGCGGCGCGGCCGTTGCGTTCTGCCGGCGACAGTTCGCTTTGCGCATTCAGCCAGGCTTCGTAGCGGCTGTCGCGCCACTCGCCGTCTTCGCCGGCGATTAGCAGCAGCGGCCAGGCTTCGGCGGCGATCTCGCCGGCATTGTCGCGTTCCGGCGGCAGCGCCAGCAGGATGTTGCGCCACAGTCGCGCCGTGCCGGTTTCGCCGGCCGCCAGCGCCATGCGGATCACGGCGGGGGCGGCGGCAATGCTGTTCTCGTTGGGCACCAGGTTGTTCAGCAGCGGCTTATAGGTGGCTGCCGTCACCAGCAGCAGGTCGCGCGAAACAGCCAATGCGTAGGCCTGCTTGATCAGGTCGGCGCGGGTCCTGGCATCGGTGGCGGTCTTGGTCGCCTGGTACAGCAGAGCGGCGCCGCGCACGCTCTTGTCCTTACCCGCAGCGACATTGGCCAGCAACGTATTACGCTGCGCATCAGGGATCTCGGCGGTCGTATAGGCTTCCGCCAGCAATTCAGGCGTCAGCGCGCCATACTGTACGGCACGTTCGGCGGCCATCAGGCGTGTTTCGGCATCGGCCTTGTCGTAACCGGCCAGTACCACCAGCACAGCCGGCGTGGCACCCTCTAGTGCATCCTTCGGCAGCGGCCGTCCGGCGGCGCGCAGCATGGCGAACTGCAGCGGGCTGGCGCCGCCCAGGGTCTCGACCTTGGCACGCGCATCGCCGCGCAGGGCCGCGGCCAGCGTATTGAAGGCTGGATCATTCCCACCGCCGTCGCGCCACAGGCTGAGCGCCAGGTCGCCGCCGGCGATATCCTTGGCAGCGTAGCGGCAGAGCACCGTGGCTTTCTGCCAGAAGGGCGAAGCCTCCTCGCGCAGGCCGGCCGCCGCAATCTCGCAGGCGCGGGGCTGGTCGTTTTTCAGCAGCGCCAGATCGAAGGGCAGTTCACGGAAGATCGGGTCCTTCAGGTCGCGCGACGGCAGCGACCCAAGACGCTCGGCGTCCGCCAGCCGGCCCAGGCGATAGATCTGCGCCACGCGCAGGCCAAGGATGCTGGGGGTGGCTGCATTGCCGGGCGGAACTTCGGCGATGCTCAGCAGCAGGCGGCGCTGAAGGTCGCGCAGGGCGGGACCCGACACCGGGGCCGGCAGCACGCCGAGCGCCTGCAGCGCCTGGGCGCGGTTGGAGCCCTGCCACATGGCGGCGCCGAGTCCGCCATTGCCATCATCCAGCAGTCCGGCTGAGGACGGGTCGGGGGCGCGCAGCGGCTGGATGACGAATTCGGGGGCCTTGTTATCTTCGGTCGACGGCGCAGCCTGCGGCGCGGTACCGGTGGTTTCGCCCAGGACCGGCGGCGTGGTAGCCGGCGGCATGGCGGGCATCGCCGGGGGTGGAACGCTTCCAGCCGGGATGGTGTTCGTCTGGGCCGGTGGCGTGAACTGCGGCACGGGCTCCTGGGCGGCCGGCGGCTGCTGGCCGCCGGGCGGCGTCAGGCGGATCGGCTGGGCCTGGGCGGCCGGCCACAATGCCAGGGCGAGGCTTCCGGCCAGCATAACGGCCCTGGTGGAGCGCTCCCCCGGCACTGGCATGGCTACTTCCCGAGCCTGTCGGCGGGAACCACCTTTTCGACCTTGGAGCGGGGGGCGGGGATATCCCAGGTCGCCAGGAAGGCGACGCCGCCGCCGACCAGCAGGATCAGGACCAGCCCCAGGATCATCGACATACGGGCCATTCAGATACACTCCCGACTTGCACATACCGGCCCGCAACCGGTCCGGTGGCGGCGGGCGTGCTGGAATTATGACTCGATTGCTCTATTGTATCGGCGCTGCCGGTTTCAGGCAATTGGCGGGCAGCAAAGGCAAATCCGGCCGTTCGGTCTTTTGGGCTTGCAGGCCCGTATTACGGAATTCAGCGTGAACAGCAGCGACACCGTTTCCGCCATGGCCGCCCCGTCCGCCGCGGATATTGGCGGCGAGACGGCTGCGCTGCGCAGCCTCGTGCTGGTCGGCCTGATGGGCGCGGGCAAGAGTTCGGTCGGTCGCCGGCTGGCGGCCCGGCTCGGCTTCGATTTCATCGATGCCGATACCGAGATCGAAAAGGCGGCGGGCGCCACGATCCCGGAAATCTTCGCCGAACATGGCGAGGCGGCCTTCCGGGAGGGCGAGCGTAAGGTGATCGCTCGCTTACTCGACCAGCCACGGATCGTCCTGGCCACCGGTGGCGGTGCCTTCATGAATGCCGAGACGCGTGCGCGCATCCGCGAGCGCAGCCACTCGATCTGGATCAAGGCGTCGCTGGATGTGCTGGCCAAGCGCTGTGCGCGCCGCAGCAATCGGCCCCTGCTGGCCAATGGCGACCTGCGCGGCACGCTCGACCGGCTGATGCGTGAACGCTACCCGGTCTATGCCGAAGCGGAATTCAGCGTCACCAGCCTGGATGGTCCGCACGAAGCCGTGGTCGAGGAAATTCTCCACGTGCTGCCCGAAGCCTATCGCCGGACGGCCGAGACGATTGGTTTGACAGAATGAGCCTCGACAATTCCAAGACCGTGCGCGTCGATCTCGGACGGCGTGCCTATGACATCCAGGTGGGTGCCGGCCTGCTCGAGCGGGCCGGCGAACATGTCGCACCGCTGCTGCGTCGGCCATTTGCCGTGATCGTCACCGACCGGAATGTGGCCGCTGCGCATCTCGACACGCTGAAACGCGCGCTGGTGCTGAAGAATATCGGCTGCGAAACCGTGATTCTGCCGCCGGGCGAGGCGCAGAAATCCTACGCCGGCTTCGAACAGCTCTGCGAAGCGCTGCTGGCGCTGAAAATCGAACGGCGCGACCATCTGATCGCGCTCGGCGGCGGCGTGATCGGCGATCTGGTCGGCTTTGCGGCTTCCGTTCTGCGCCGAGGCATGGATTTCATCCAGGTGCCGACCTCGCTGCTGGCGCAGGTGGATTCCTCGGTCGGCGGCAAGACTGCGATCAACAGCCGCCAGGGCAAGAACCTGATCGGCGCTTTCCATCAGCCCAAACTCGTACTGGCCGATGTCGCGCTGCTGGATACGCTGTCGCCGCGCGAGTTGCGCGCGGGCTATGCCGAGGTGGTGAAATACGGCCTGCTCGGCGATGCCGAATTTTACAGCTGGCTGGAAAGCAACGGCGCGAAACTGCTGGCCGGCGATCGCGACCTGCGCACCGAAGCGGTGGCCCGTTGCTGCGCGCACAAGGCGCGGATTGTGGCCGCCGATGAACGCGAGGAAGGCGAACGCGCGCTGCTCAATCTCGGCCATACCTTCGGCCATGCGCTGGAAGCCGAGACCGGCTATTCGCAGCGTCTGCTGCATGGCGAGGGCGTGGCGGTCGGCATGGCGCTGGCCTTCCGTCTCTCGGGCCGGCTCGGGCTTTGCGCCGCCGATCTGGCGCCGCGCGTGGAGCGGCATCTGGCCGAGAGCGGCCTGCCGGCGAAGCTCGCCGATGTCGATGGCGCAAAGCAGTTCAAGCCTGCGGTGCTGCTGGAACATATGAAGCAGGACAAGAAGGTGCGCGACGGCAAGCTGGTCTTCATCCTGGCCGAAGCCATCGGCCGCGCAGTGGAGCGTAACGACGTGCAGCCGCAGGCGGTCGAAACGCTGCTGGCCGAGCAGCTCGCGGCGGCCTGAGCCGCCGGCCTTCGCCATGCTAGTTGCACTGCTTGCGGAAATCTTCTCGGTGATCGCGCCGCTGGTCGTGCTGGCGGGTGCCGGCTGGCTCTGGGCCAAGCGCGGCAAGCCGTATCAGGTCGATCAGATCAGCCTGCTGGTGACCAATTTCGGCACGCCCTGCCTGGTGATCCACGCCTTGCTGGATGCCGACATCGATCGGGCCATGATCGGCACCATGGCGCTGGCGACTGCGCTGGCGCTGGCAGTGTTCATGGCGATCAACGCGGTGATGCTGCGGGTGATGAACCTGTCGGTGCGCGATTATGTCGGCGGGCTGACCTTCCCGAATGCCGGCAATGCGGGTCTGTCGCTCAGCCTGTTTGCGTACGGCCAGCCCGGACTCGCATTGGGTATTATCTTCTTCGCCGTCACCTCGCTGAGCAATTTTACCGTCGGTCAGACGATCCTGGCCGGCCGCGGCAATCTTGGCGCGGTGCTGCGCTCGCCGATGATCTATGCCGTGCTGATCGGCGTGGCGGGCAACCTGCTGCAGGTTCATCCGCCGGTCTGGATCATGCGTAGTCTCCAGGTCGCTGGCGGCATTGCCATTCCGCTGATGCTGTTCACGCTCGGCGTGTCGCTGGCCACGCTGAAGGTCAACGATCTCAAGCGCGGCCTGCTGCTGTCGGCGCTGCGCCTCGCGGCGGGCGTCGCTGCCGGTTTCGGCCTGAGCGAACTGCTCGGTCTGGAAGGTGCCGCGCGCGGCGTCTTCATCATTCAATGCGCGATGCCGGTGGCGGTGGTGAATTACATCTTCGCGGTGCGCTACAACCGCGATCCGCAGACCATGGCCAGCCTGGTGGTGATTTCCACCCTGCTCAGTTTCGCGACTCTTCCCGCTCTGCTGGCCCTGGTGCTGAGTTAAGACCGGGCGTTGTGCCGAAACCGGTCATCAGCCCGTTGCCGGGCGGCAGCACGATCAGGCCGGATCGCGCCACGAAATAGGCGAGGATGGCGCTGCGCACCCGCGAAGTGAGGGTCTTTTCGCGACGCTGCGGATCGCGGTCCACCTGCATGGCGAAATGATGCCGGTCGATGCCCTCGGCGGTGCAGATGGCATCCAGCGCCGCCCATTCGAGTTGTTCCAGCCGGATGCTGGTCCGCCCTCGGCCCAAACGCAGATTCCGCGTCACCAGGCTGGAGCCCTGCAGGGAGGTGTGTTGCGAGCGTCGTGTCGTCGGCATATCGCAACCTATAATGGATATTTTTTGAATTATCAAAGGAAAATGGTTGTAGGTTTCTCTCATTATCAACTGGTGAAGTTGTATTTTCGAATCAACCGTTTAACCGCGACCCGCGACTATTGTTCGTCGGGCGTCTTCGCCGTGATCGCCAGGGCGTGCAATCCATCCTCTAATTCCTGGGCGAGCAGACGATAAATCTCCCGCTGGCGCTGCACCCGCGATGTGCCGCGAAAGGCCTCGGCCACAATGGTCAGGCGGAAATGCGTTTCCTGTGCCGCCAGTCCCTGCATACCGGCATGGCCGGCGTGATGGGCGGATTCATCGAGCAGTTCAAACTGGGCCGGATGGAACGCTTCGGTCAGCTTGGCGCGGATGCGCGCGGCGATCGACATGATGAAAACTCCTCGTCAACTCAAGAAAATTGCAGCTTTGCAAGAGGGTAAGGCGTTGCCTCTGGCCTTGCCAGTGCTGCGCCGCAGACCCATACTTTAGTGGTCATGGCACGCGCCCGCGCACAGCAGAAATTCTTCCTCGGTCTGGAGGCCGAAGCCGCCTTCGGCCGGCAGGGTCTGCGGCGCTGCGATCATCCGAGCTGTACCGAAGAAGGCCGGTTTCCGGCGCCGAAAAGCCGGGAATCGCGCGACGGACGCTGGCTCTTCTGCCTCGAGCATGTGCGCCAGTACAATCTGGGCTGGGATTTTTTCCGCGGCATGACCGATGCCGATATCGAGAAATACCAGCGCGAGGATGCGCTGGGCCATCGGCCGACCTGGCGCATCGGCACCAAGCCTCAAACCGAAGACCCGCAGGTCTGGGTCAAGGACGACCTCGGCATCCTGGCCGATGTGGGCCTGCGGATGGGCGAAGCAAAGCCCAGGAGCGCTGCCGAACTGCGCCTGCCGCCGCGCGAGCGCGAGGCCCTGGTGGCTTTGGGCTTCGACCTGACGGCGCTGGAGTTGCCGTTAGGGAAAGGCGTCCTGAAAAAGCAATATAAAACAATGGTGAAACGCTATCATCCGGATGCCAATGGCGGCGATCGGGAGGCCGAGGAAAGGCTGAAAAGCATCACCCAAGCCTATGCCTATCTGCAATCGCGCGGCTATACTTGAGCGAACGATCTCCCCACGGCGTTAAAAATAAGCCCAAAAGAACCCGAGAGTGACGATGACGGCCCTTCAGACCAAGCCTGTTTCCATGCCGGCGAACGACCTGCCGGATATCACGATTTCCGTGCGCGACGTGTTCGGGATCGACAGCGACATGAAGGTGCCGGCATTCAGCCAGCCGACCGAACATGTGCCGGATCTCGATCCGACCTACCGTTTCGACCGCGAGACCACGCTCGCCATCCTGGCCGGTTTTGCCTACAACCGCCGCGTCATGGTTCAGGGTTACCACGGCACCGGCAAGTCGACGCATATCGAGCAGGTGGCCGCACGGCTGAACTGGCCCTGCATTCGCGTCAACCTCGACAGTCATATCAGCCGTATCGATCTCGTCGGCAAGGATGCCATCGTGCTGCGCGACGGCAAGCAGGTGACCGAATTCCGTGAAGGCATCCTGCCCTGGGCGCTGCAGTCGCCGGTGGCACTGGTCTTCGACGAATACGATGCCGGCCGCCCGGACGTGATGTTCGTGATCCAGCGCATCCTGGAAGTCGAAGGTAAGCTCACGCTGCTCGACCAGAACCGCGTCATTCGCCCGCACAAGGCTTTCCGTCTCTTCTCGACCGCCAACACCGTCGGCTTGGGCGATACGACCGGCCTGTATCACGGCACGCAGCAGATCAACCAAGGCCAGATGGACCGCTGGAGCATCGTCTGCACGCTCAACTACCTGCCGGCCGAGGACGAGACTGCCATCGTGCTGGCCAAGTCGCCGAGCTATACGGGCGACAAGGGCAAGAAGACGATCCAGAACATGGTGGCCGTGGCCGAACTCACCCGCGCCGGCTTCATCAACGGCGATATCTCGACCGTGATGAGCCCGCGCACGGTGATCACCTGGGCCGAGAATGCGCGCATCTTCGGCAGCGTTGGCTTCGCCTTCCGTCTCACCTTCCTCAACAAGTGCGACGAACTGGAGCGTCCGCTGGTGGCCGAGTATTACCAGCGCTGCTTCGGCGAGGAGCTGCCGGAAACCGCTGCCAAGGCCGACCTCGCCTAAGCCGGAGACGTCCTGGCGATGGCCAACAAGCCGGAAAGCCCGACCGAACCGTTCAAGCGTGCGCTGACCGCAGCGACGCGCGCGATCTCGCATGACCGCGACCTGCAGGTCAGCTTCGGGCCGGAAACGCCAGGCCTGCGCGGCAAGCGCGCGCGCCTGCCGGTGCCGGGACGCGACCTGCCGGCCGCCGAAGTCGCCCAGATTCGCGGTCTCGCCGATGCCATGGCTTTGCGCCTGCGTCATCACGACGACGGCCTGCATTCGCGACTGCTGCCGCAGGGCGGCACGGCGCGCGCCGTGTTCGATGCCATCGAGCAGGCCCGTGTTGAAGCCATCGGTGCGACGCGTATGGCCGGCGTGGCGCAGAACCTGAATGCAGCCTTGGACGAACGCTGCCGCTCGAAGGGTTATGCCAAGGTCAAGGATCGCTCGGAGGCGCCATTGGCCGATGTGGTGGGCCTGATGGCGCGCGAACGCCTGACCGGTGAGAAGGTGCCGGCCCAGGCGCAGAAGATGGTGTCGCTCTGGCGCGACTGGATCGAGGAGAAAGGCGGCACCGATCTCGACGGCCTGCTCGCCAACCTGAACGATCAGCGCGCCTTCGCCAAAGTCGCGCGCAAGCTGATCAAGGATCTCGAACTCGTCGACGACGAAGACGGCGATCTCGACGACGAGGATGAAGGCGAGGATCAGGACAGCCAGGGTCAGCAGCCGCAGAGCCAGTCGGACGGCTCCGATTCCGAGCAGGGCGAAGCGGCATCTTCCGGCATGGATCAGGCCGAGGCAGCCGATGCTTCGGGCGGTGAATCCGTCGAGATGGAAGCCGAAGCCGGCATGGAAGAACAGGTGGCGGGTTCCGGCGAGGAAGCCGGCAAGGGCCGCCGGCCGCCGGCCTCCGACATGATGGGCCACAACCGCGAAGCGCTCTACAAGGCCTATACCAAGCAGTTCGACGAAGTCGTTGGCGCCGACGATCTGTGCGATACCGAGGAACTGACGCGCCTGCGCCATCATCTCGACCAGCAACTCAATCATCTGCAGTCGGTGGTCGGCAAGCTGGCCAATCGGCTGCAGCGCCGCCTGCTGGCCAAACAGTCGCGGTCGTGGCATTTCGACCTCGAGGAAGGCATGCTGGATGCTGCGCGGCTCGCGCGCGTCGTCGCCAATCCGACGCTGCCGCTCAGCTACAAGCAGGAAAGCGACACCGACTTCCGCGACACCGTCGTGTCGCTGCTGATCGACAATTCCGGATCGATGCGCGGTCGCCCGATCACCGTGGCGGCGATGTGTGCCGATATTCTCGCCCGCACGCTGGAACGCTGCGCGGTGAAGGTGGAGATCCTCGGTTTCACCACGCGCGCCTGGAAGGGCGGCCAGAGCCGCGAGAAGTGGCTATCCGACAATAAGCCGGCCCAGCCGGGCCGCCTGAACGATCTGCGTCACATCGTCTACAAGGGTGCCGATGCGCCCTGGCGTCGCGCGCGCCGTAATCTCGGCCTGATGCTGCGCGAGGGCCTGTTGAAGGAAAATATCGACGGCGAGGCGCTGCTCTGGGCGCATGACCGCCTGCTGGCGCGCACTGAACAGCGCCGCATCTTGATGGTGATCTCCGACGGCGCGCCGGTCGACGATTCCACGCTGTCGGTGAACCCGGGCAACTATCTCGACCGCCATTTGCGCGAAACCATCGACTGGATCGAGCGCCGCTCGCCGGTCGAACTCACCGCCATCGGCATCGGTCATGACGTGACGCGCTATTACAAGCGCGCGGTCACCATCGTGGATGCCGAACAGCTTGGTGGCGTGATGATGGAAAAACTCGCTGAACTGTTCGACGAGACCCCGGAGCCGGGCAAGGGCAGAGGCCTGGGCCGCCCGAAGAAGAGCGGTCGCGCGGCCTGACGCGCGACAGATTTCTTCACTTCAGTTTTTTGAGCGACGCCAGCAGGTTGCCCAAACCTGCCTTGGCTTTTTCGTTCAGCGGTTCCGGACCGGGCTGCGGCGCCGCGTCGCCGGCGGCCATCTGGTCGCTGGCGCCCATAACACGATTCATGGCGGCGATCAGTAGCGGCAGTGCAATCGGCTTGGCGACATAGTCGTCCATGCCGGCGCTCAGGTAACGTTCGCGGTCGCCTTCCATGGCATTCGCGGTGAGCGCGATGATCGGCAGCTTCGCCGCCGCGCTCGGCAGTTTGCGGATCGTGGCGGTGGCGGTGATGCCATCCATTTCCGGCATCTGCATATCCATCAGGATCAGATCGTAGGGTGCCTTCTGCACCTGTTCGCAGGCTTCGATACCGTTGGTCACGATATCGGCCTGATGGCCCAGCTGCCGCAGCATCAGGCCGATCACCATCTGGTTCACCTGGTTGTCCTCGGCCACCAGGATGCGCAGGCTGCGCAGCGTGGCTGGTCCTGCCGCCTGCGCCGGCGCCTCGATCTGCACCGTCTGCCCTTCCGCCAGCGGCAGCTCGAACCAGAAGGTGCTGCCCTTGCCCTCTTCGCTGTCCACGCCGATGCGACCGCCCATCAGTTCGGTCAGCTGCTTGGAAATCGCCAGACCCAGGCCGGTGCCGCCGAAGCGGCGGGCAATCGAGCTGTCGGCCTGGTTGAAGCGGCTGAACAGGCGGTCGATCTGGTCGGCGGCGATACCGATACCGGTATCGCGCACCTTGACCGACAGCATGTGGCGGCCGTCGTCGAGCGGGCGGCTGTCGACCAGGATGCGTACGTCGCCTTTGGAGGTGAATTTGATGGCGTTACCAGCCAGGTTGAACAGGATCTGGCGCAGGCGGCCCGGATCGCCTTTCAGATAGCGCGGCGTGGCGGGCGAAATCTCGCTCGACATGCGCAGGCCCTTCATCACCGCGCGCGGATTCATCATCGAGATGGCGCTTTCGACGAGGTGATACAGGTCGAAGTCGATATCTTCCAGGTCGATGCGGCCGGCTTCCAGCTTGGAGAAATCGAGGATGTCGTTGATCAGCGTGAGCAGATGTTCGGCCGACTCGCGCGCCGTGGTGATCAGCTTGTACTGATGCTTCGACAGGTCGGTATTCTGCAGCAGCCCGATGGTGCCTAGCACGCCATTCATCGGCGTGCGGATTTCATGGCTCATCATCGCCAGGAATTCCGATTTCGCCCGGCTGGCATCCTCGGCGCGTTCCTTTTCCTCCGCATAACGATCGGCCAGTTCGCGCATGTGGAAAGACTGCTGCTCCACCTGGCGTTTGGCGGCTTCCAGATCGGCGATATTGCGGTGTAGGATTTCCTGCTGTTCCTTCAGTGCGGTGATATCCGTGCGGATGCCGACCACGCCGCCATCCGAGGTGCGCCGCTCCGTGTTGCGCACCCAGCGGCCGGTCGCCAGTCTGGTTTCGGTGCTGCCGCTACCACGCCGGAACAGCTCCAGCCGCTCATTCAGCCAGTCGTCGAGGAAACTTTCGTCCATGCCGACCATGTCGCGCTGCAGGCTGGCCTTCAGGATATCCGAGAAGCGCGCGCCCGGTACCAGCAGATCCTCGATCTCGCGATAGAACTCGCGATAGCGCGAATTGCACAGGATCAGCCGCTCGTCCTTGTCGTAGAGCACGAAGCCATCTGAAATGCTTTCGATGGCGTCGTACATCTGCCGTTCGGCCTTTTTCACGGCAGTGATGTCGGTGCCGGTGCCGACGATGCCGCCATCGGAGGTGCGCTGTTCGCGCACGAGCAGCCAGCGCCCGTCGGCCAACTGGCGTTCATGCGCCTCGTCGGAAGCGCGATGCTGCTCCAGTCGCCGCTGAATCCAGGTTTCCGGGTCCATATCGCCGGTCTGGAAGACGCCGCGTGCGACACCTGCGCGGGTGATCTCCTCGAAGGTCATGCCGGGTTCGATGATGTCGGCCAGCGCAGGGAAATGATCCCGGATGCGCTGGTTGAATAGCACCACGCGATCATCCTTGTCGTAGAGGATGAAACCCTCGTTCACCGAGTCTATGGCGTCATACAGCCGGCGTTCGGCTTCCTTCACCGCTGTGATATCCGTGCCGATGCCGACGATGCCGCCGTCGCCGGTACGCTGTTCGTGCACCAGCAGCCAGCGGCCGTCCTGCAGGTGGCGCTCGATCGGCTTGCCGGGATTCCTGTGCTGCTTCAGCCGGTTTGCAATCCAGCCTTCCTGCTCGGCGCCATGCAGGTCGAGAACGCCGGCTGCAATTGCCGCACGCAGGACATCCTCGAAGGTCATGCCGGGGCGGATCAAGTCCGACAGGCCGGGGTTGTGGTCGATGAACTGCGCGTTATACATCACGATCCGGTCGTCGGGGTCGTACAGCACAAAGCCGTCGCTGATCGATTGGATCGCATCGTGCAGGCGCTGCTCGGCACGCTTCAGGTCGCTGATGTCGTTGAACACCGTGATGATGCCGCCGTCGACGGTGCGGCGACGCTGCATGCGCAGCCAGACGCCGGGGAAGGGCTGCGCGTCGACCGGCCGGCCGGTCGGCTTGCGGAACTCCCGGGTCAGGTTGTCGATATAGCTTTCCAGGTCGAATTTCGGATCATAATCCGCATGCCGCATCGCCGTGATGCGCATGATCTCGCTGAAATGCGTACCTGGCCGCACCACTTTGGGATCTTGCCGGGTCATTTCGTAATAGCGGCTGTTGGCCATCGCGAGATAGCCGTCCCGGTCGTACAGCACGAAACCCTCGGTCAGCGTCTCGATGGCGTCGCGCAGCCGCTGCTCGGCCAGCTTCAGGTCGGTGATGTCGCTGGCGACCAGGATCACGCCGCCATCCGCGGTGCTGGTACGCATATTACGCAGCCAGCGGCCGGGCAGGAATTCACCGTCCAACGGTTTGCCCGAGGGATTGTGGTAGTCGGCGCGCGCCGCGGTGATGTAGCCCTGGTGATCGGCATTCGGCCAGGACTGCCGGCGCCGCGCTGCGGCCATATCCACCACTTCGTCGATGGTGATCCCGGGCGGCAGGCTGTCCGGCGGCAGGCCGAACACGTCGTAATAGCGCCGGTTCGCCATGATCATGCGCCGGTCCGGCCCGAACAGGATAAAGCCTTCCGACAGCGCCTCGATGGCGTCGCGCAGACGTTGTTCGGTCTGTTTCAGATCGGTGATGTCGCTGACCACCGAGATGGTGCTGCCGTCGGCGGTGCGGTGACGCACGCTGCGCAGCCACCGTCCCGGCAGGAATTCGCGGTCGATCGGCCGGCCGGTCGGATCCCTGTGTTCCGCGCGCAGCATCGCTGCATAGCCGTCATGATCCAGTTGCGGCCAGATCTCCTGCCGGCGCCGGGCCACAATCTCGATGATCTCGTCGTGGGTGATGCCGGGCTTCACAACGGCCGGATCGTGTCCTGTCAGCTCGTAGAGCTTGTGGTTGGCCAGCACCATCCGGCTGTCGGGCCCATAGAGCACGAAACCATCCGACAGGCTTTCGATAGCATCGCGCAGGCGCTGTTCGGCCTGCTTGAGGTCGGAGATGTCGGATACGATGGCGATCACGTCGCCGTCCAGCGTGCGGTGGCGCACGGTGCGCAGCCAGTAGCCGGGGCGCGCCTGGATATCGAAAGGCAGGCCCGAGGGATTCTCGAAATCCGCCCGCAGCGATGCAACATAGGCGGTAGCTTCCGCTTCGCGGCCGAGCGTGCGCCCGGTCGCGAGGATGTTTTCCATGATCTCTTCGTTGCTCACGCCGGGACGTACCAGGCTGACATCGTGACCGGTGAGCTGGTAGTAGCGCTGGTTCACCTTCAGCAGGTGGCCATCGCGGCTATAGAGCGCGAAGCCCTCGGCCAGCGCCTCGATGGCATCGTTCAGGCGTTGTTCGGCCTGCTTCAGCGCCGTGATGTCGGTGATGATGTCGACCGCGCCGCCTTCCTGCGTCGGATTCACGGTGAAGCGCAGCCAGCGACCGTCCGAGGTGCGGCGCTCGAACAGATAGCCGCGTTTTTCCTCGCGCAGCATCTTGCGGCGGTACGCGAGACGGCTTGCCCGGCGTTCGGCCGAGGGCGGCGGTCCGAAATCGTCTTCCAGCGCCATCATCACATCGGCAAAGGGGATCGGGCCGCGACCGGTGAAGCGTTCGAATGCGGGCAGGATGGCGACCGTCCGCTGATTGAAACGCACCAGCCGGTCCTGCTCGTCGTAGAGCAGGAACCCGTCCGACAGGCTGCCGATGGCATCCGACAGGCGTTGTTCGGCGAAGCGGCGGCGCAACATCTGGCGGTACAGCACCACCAGAAATGCGATACCGGCGGCGGTTGCCACAATCAGCGCCGTCACGCTGAACAGCAGATTGTTTCTCCAGCTGGAAAGAATGTTGTCGCGCGCCAGTCCGACGCCCACCACCAGCGGATATCCGGAGATGCGGTTGACAGCGAGATAACGCAGCACGCCGTCCTGTCCGTTCGCGATCAGCAGGTCGCTGCGCGGCTGCTCGTTGTGGGGCGGCTTGAACATCTCAAGTTCGGCGGCCGACGAACCGATGCCCGGGCCGATCTCGGGCACACGGGCAATGCGCATGCCCGAGGCATGATAGAGCATCATGGAGTTTCCGGCGCCGATGGCGGCATCGCGGAAGAAGGACAGGAAGTATTCCGGCTCGACGCTGATGGAAATCACGCCACCGAAGCTGCCATCCGGCTTGTTGAAGCGCCGGCTGACGCTGATACCCCACATGCCGTTGATGCGGCTCTGGATCGGTTCGCCCACGAACAGGCCGGCATGCGGGCGCTCGGCATGAACGCGGAAATAGTCGCGATCGGCGCCGTTGAAACTGCGCGGCACAACCGAGCCGCTGTCGACGATGGAGTTGCCCTTGTCATCCAGCACGACATAGGCGCGCGCCTGGGGCAGTTCGCTCAGGCGGGCGTTCATCCGTTCGCGCAGGGCCGCCAGACTCCCGACCGGCGCGGTGCCGGCCAGACCGCTCAGCGTCTCGGCGTAATTGAGCAGAAAGATATCGACCGCTCCGAAACTGCGGGTGGTATGTTCCTCCAGCAGATTGGCCAGCGACCGCGCAGTAGCGCGCCCTGTCGCGATCTCGTCATGATACTGGCGGTAAAGTTGCAGCCCGAGCACGCCGCCGAGCAGGGCCAGCATCGCGACGACGAACAGCACCGGCGCGCGCATGACGCTCGCGGATGGCTGTTCTGCAATCGTCGGTTCGCCTGCTATCCTGCTGGCCATACTTGACGTTCGATCCTCTGCTTGCGGAAGCATACCGAATGACTGTCGCGAACCAAGCTAAACATTTGATTAGCCTGATTCTGTCAGGGCTGGCCAGCCTGTTCTGGCTGCTGGCGGCCACGCCCGCCGGGGCCGAAACGGTGCCGGTGCGCAGCGCCAGCCTCGATCTCAATCCGGTCGCACCCGGCGAGACGCGACTGGGCCGGCTGGACTATCTCGGTGGCCTGATCCTGGCCGGCGAGGCAGGCAGCGGCTTCGGCGGCTATTCGGGTATTGCTGTGGATGCCGATGGCGCGGGTCTGTGGGCCATTGCCGATACCGGGCACTGGTTGCGGCTCGACTTCCGGCGCGACGGCCATGGCATACCGACAGAGATCGGCGCGGCGCAGATCCTGCCGCTGCGCGATGCCAATGGCACGGCGATCACCCGCAAGACGCTGAACGATGCCGAGAGCCTGCGGCATCTGGCCGACGGACGTTGGCTCGTCTCGTTCGAGCGTGCGCACCGTCTGTGGGTCTATGATCGGCCGGGCGGTGCGGCAACTGCAACTTTGCCTGTGCCGGCGAGTGTCGGACAGCAGCCCGAGAATGGCGGTATCGAGGCGGTGGCGGCCTTTGCCAACGGCGACCTGCTGCTGTTCAGCGAAGATATGCCGGCGATGAACGGCGGCGGCAATGCCGCCTGGCTGTGGCGCGAGGGCGTCTGGCGCGACCTCGTCTGGCCGGCGCGCGACGATTTCAAGCCGACCGACGCGGTCGCGCTGGAGACTGGCGACGTGATCGTGCTGGAGCGTTATTACAAGCCGATAATCGGTCCAAAGGCGCGGCTGCAGCGGATACCGGCGGATGCCATCGGTGGCGCGGACCCGGTGCTGAAAGCGGAGCTGCTGGCGGAATGGGCCGCGCCGCATTCTGTCGACAATATGGAAGCGCTCGATCTGCGCCGCATGCCCGATGGCAGCCTGTGGCTCTATGTGATGTCGGACGACAACCAGAATCCGCTGCAGCGCACGCTGCTGATGGTGTTCCGTTACGCACCGTAAAAAGCAAAACGCCCGCCAGTGCGGCGGGCGTCTGCAAACGCGATGCGACGAAGATCAGGCAGCCTTGGCGGCCAGAGCCTTCTTGATCTTGCGCTTGATCGTCAGGGCGTCGCTCGACAGGAGCTCGTCCTTGGTCTTGATCAGCCAGTTGTCGATGCCGCCGTTATGCTCGACCGAGCGCAGGCCGTGGCTCGACACGCGCAGCGTCACATCGCGGCCCAGCGCTTCGCTGATCAGCGACACGACATGCAGGTTCGGCAGGAACCGGCGGCGGGTCTTGTTGTTGGCGTGGCTGACGTTGTTACCGGACTGAACGCCCTTGCCGGTCACTTCGCAACGACGGGCCATGATGAACCTCTAACTTTCCAAGTGGTGGTCTAAATTCGGTGGCCGGTTATAGGGGCCTGATCCGGGAGCGTCAACCGGCAAAAGCTGGCCAAAAGCGGGCGTGTCAGCAGTCCGGTGGCGAACCCGGCCCGCCTGCGACAAAATGGCGGAAAAGCATGGCAAATCCCTGCCAAATCCCGCGTTGACTCCTTACCGGCGACCCCGTATATAGCGGGACCGATTTTCCGGGGGCCTTTGCGGGCCCCCGATGTGTTTATGTTTAGCCAGATTTTTAAGCGGTTTTCCGCGGAAATCTGGGAAGTCAGACGGAGAGCCGCTGTGTCGAAACGGACTTATCAACCTTCCAAGCTGGTGCGCAAGCGCCGCCATGGTTTCCGCGCCCGCATGGCCACCGTCGGCGGCCGCAGCGTTATCGCCGCCCGCCGCGCCCAGGGCCGCAAGAAGCTCTCGGCGTAAATAACCCGCGATGGCGTCGGGCGGTGTCGAGCGACTCCGCCGCCGCGCGGATTATCTCCGGGTGCAGGCGGCCGAGCGGCGCATAGCGCTGCCGGGACTGCTGCTGCAGGCCGCGCCCGGGGAGACCGGCTGTTGCCGAGTCGGCTTCACGGCGTCGCGTAAAGTCGGCAACGCCGTGACCCGCAACCGCGCCCGCCGCCGCCTCAAGGCGCTGGCCGGCGAAATCCTGCCCAAGCATGCGATTGCTGGCCACGACTATGTGCTGGTGGCGCGCCGCGACACTCCGGTGCGCGACTATGCTGCCTTGCGCCGCGATCTCGAAGCTGCGTTGAAGAAACTGCGGCTGTGGTCGGATGCGGTGACGGCATGACACCGATTGCCCGCCTGCTTGCGCTCCCGATCAAGGCTTACCGCCTCGTGCTGTCGCCCTGGGTCGGGCATAACTGCCGTTATCAGCCGACCTGCTCCTGTTATGCGCTCGAAGCGCTGGAGATGCATGGTGCGGCGCGCGGCGGCTATCTCGCGGTGCGACGATTGGCCAGTTGCAATCCCTTCGGCGGCAGCGGTTACGATCCCGTTCCGCCGGTGCCCGAAGTTTCCTCTGTACAGCAAGGCTCAGTCTGATGTCCGACCAGAAGAATCTCATCATCGCGATCGCCGTGTCGGTGGCGATCATGCTTGGCTTCCAGTTCTTCGTCGAAGCGCCGAAGCAGCAGCGCCTGCGCGAACAGCAGGCCGCGCAGCAGCAGGCCCAGACTGCGCCCGTGGCGCCGGGGGCGGTGCCCGGAGCGCCGGATGCGAGCGGTCTGCCGGCATTGCCCAGCCTGGCGCAGCAGATCGATCAGGCCGCTTCGCGCGACAAGGCGCTGGCCGAGACCCCGCGCGTGAAGATCGAAGGCAAGCGTCTGGTCGGCTCGCTCAACCTGGTCGGCGGTCGCATCGACGATGTGGTGCTGCCGGAATATCGCGAGACCATCGAGCCCGGTTCCAAGCCGATCCATCTGCTGTCGCCGACCGGTGGCCCGTCGCCGTATTACGCCGAGTTCGGCTGGACCGCTGCAGGCAACACTGTCGCCTTGCCGACTGGTCAGACGCGCTGGACCTCCGACAAGGATGTGCTGCGCCCCGGCCAGCCGGTGACGCTGACCTGGGATAACGGCCAAGGTCTGGTGTTCAGCCGCAAGATCGAGATCGACGACAACTATCTCTTCACCGTCACCCAGACGGTGGAGAACAAGGGCGGCAATGCCGTCACGCTCTTCCCCTATGCGCTGCTGTCGCGCCATGGCACGCCGACCACCGACGGGCTCTACATCCTGCATGAAGGCCCGGTCGGCGTGTTCCGCGACAAGGTCGCCGACGGCGGCACGCTGAAGGAACTGAGCTACTCGGACCTCGTGGACGACAAGGCACGCGAATACGATTCGGTCGGCGGCTGGGTCGGCTTCACCGACAAATACTGGCAGTCCGTGCTGGTACCGGGCGTCGAGCAGACGGTGAAGGCGCGCTTTACCCATGCCAAGCCGGCCAACGGTGTCGACCGTTACCAGGCCGACTATCTGGGCGGCGGCCAGCAGCTCGACGCCGGCAAGAGCATCAGCGCCACCACGCTGCTGTTCGCCGGAGCCAAGGAAGTCAATCTGCTCGACCGCTATGAGGAGCAGCACAAGATCCTGCGCTTTGAACTCTCGGTCGACTGGGGCTGGTTCCACTTTCTGACCAAGCCGATGTTCTACAGTATCGACTGGCTCAAGGGCCTGCTCGGCAATATCGGCCTCGCCATGCTGGCGGTCACCGTGATCGTCAAACTGCTGTTCTTCCCGCTCGCCTACAAATCCTACGTGGCGATGAGCGCGATGAAGAAGCTGCAGCCCGAGATGCAGAAGATGCGCGAGCGCTACGGCGAAGATCGCGCCAAGATGCAGCAGGAGCTGATGGCGCTCTACAAGAAGGAGAAGGTCAATCCGGCCGCTGGCTGTCTGCCGATCCTTCTGCAGATCCCAGTCTTCTTCGCACTCTACAAGGTGCTCTACATCGCCATCGAAATGCGCCATGCACCCTTCTATGGCTGGATCCGCGATCTCTCGGCGCCCGACCCGACCACCTGGCTGAACGGTTTCGGCCTGCTGCCCTGGGATGTGCCGCATCTCGGGCCCCTGCAGATCATCTCCATCGGTATCTGGCCGATCATCATGGGCATTTCCATGTGGCTGCAGATGAAGATGAACCCGCAGCCGCCGGATCCGGTGCAGCAGAAGATCTTCGCCCTGATGCCGGTGGTGTTCACCTTCATGCTCGGCAGCTTCGCCGCCGGCCTGGTGATCTACTGGAGCTGGAACAACACGCTGTCGATCCTGCAGCAGTATGTGATCATGAAGCGCATGGGCGTGAAGATCGGCGGTGGCGCCGAGACGCCAGAGCCCGCGTCCGCCGCCAAGCCGAAGAAGAAGTAAGGCGTTATGGCCGAACTGCCGGCCGTCGACGAAAGCTTCACCCCGGCCGCGCTGGAGCGCGGCCGGTTGCTTTTTGCCGGGCCTTGCGAGTTTTTCGCCGGTGCGATGACGGTGCCGCAACTGGCGCCGGCGCGCGGACCGGAGATCGCCTTCGCCGGCCGCTCCAACGTGGGCAAGTCGTCGCTCGTCAATGCACTCACCGGACGCAAGACGCTGGCACGCGTCTCCAATACGCCGGGTCGCACGCAGCAGCTCAATTTCTTCGACCTCGGGCACGGCACGATCAGCCTGGTCGACCTGCCCGGCTACGGCTATTCCTCGGTCGGTAAGACCAAGGCGGCGGCCTGGACCGAGACGACGCGCGCCTATCTCAAGGGCCGGCCGGAGCTGAAACGCGTCTGCCTGCTGGTCGACAGCCGCCACGGCCTCAAGCCCGGCGACGAAGACATCATGAAGCTGCTCGATAAGTCGGCGGTGATCTACCAGGTGGTGCTGACCAAGGCCGACAAGACCGGGCCGACCGCGCTGGCCGAGGTCAAGGCTGCCACGGCAGAGACATTAAAGCGTCATGTGGCGGCGCATCCGATCATCCGCGTCACCTCCAGCGAAGACGGCTCCGGCATCCCTGAACTGCGGGCCGAGCTTGCAGCACTGGCCTGACGGGCCCTATAAGTTTTTGAACCAGAGAAAACGCCGAGAAACATCATGAAGACGACGACCGGGCCGCAACCGCTGGAACAGCATCTGCAGCAGACCGCCAAGGTCCTGTCCGAGGCGCTGCCCTATATGCGCCGCTTCGCCGGCCACACCATGGTCATCAAATACGGCGGCCATGCCATGGGCGACGAGGATTTGGCGCATCAGTTCGCCCGCGATGTCGTGCTGATCAAGCAGGTCGGCATCAATCCCATCGTGGTGCATGGCGGCGGGCCGCAGATCGGCGCGATGCTGGAGCGGCTCAAGATCAAGAGCGAATTCATCGACGGCCTGCGCGTCACCGATCAGGCCACCGTCGAGATCGTCGAGATGGTGCTGGCCGGGTCAATCAACAAGCAGATCGTCACCGCCATCAACGGCGCCGGCGGCACCGGCATCGGCATCAGTGGCAAGGACGGCCGCCTGATCGAAGCGCGCAAGCTGCGTCGCTCGGTGCGCGATCCGGGTTCGAATATCGAGAAGCTGCTCGATCTCGGCTTCGTCGGCGAGCCGACCCGGATCAATCCGGATATCCTGCGCACCATGCAGAATTCCAATGTCATCCCGGTCGTCGCGCCCATCGGCATCGGCGAGAACGGCGAGACCTACAACATCAATGCCGACACCTCGGCCGGCGCGATTGCCGCCGCCGTCGGTGCCAGCAAGCTGCTGATGCTGACCGACGTGGCCGGCGTGCTGAACAAGGACAAGAAGCTGATCCCGTCGCTGACGGCCAAGGAAGCGCTGGTGCTGATGGGCGACGGCACCATCTCGGGCGGCATGATCCCGAAGGTGGAAACCTGCCTGGATGCGGTGCGCGGCGGCGTGAATGCGGCGCATATCCTGGATGGCCGCATCCCGCATGTGCTGCTGCTCGAACTCTTCACCGCGCATGGCGTCGGCACGATGATCGAGAAGACGCCGTAAACCTCGGCGCAAGACAATCGGAAAAGCCGCCGGTTCAAACCGGCGGCTTTTTTATGCCCGTTTCATGTCTGGGCTGGTTTGCGATTCACCAGCAGGATGCCGACGACGATCACGATCACCGCGAGCCAGACCAGCAGCCCGTAGCGTTCCCCGAATACGAATGTGCCGACGAGCAGGCTGGTTGCCGCCATCACATAGCCGATCTGGCTCAGGTAGACCGGACCGGCGACGCGCTGCAGCTCGAAATAGGGAATGAAGCTGAGACAGGCGAACAGCCCGGCCGCCGCCAGTACCCAGTCTGCGGGTGCGGTATGCGACGGCAGATATAGGCCGCCATTGAAGACCAGGCTGGCGATCAGCAGCCAGCCGGCCGCACCGAGTAGTGTACCCGACGCCAGCGCCAGCGGCGGCGCATCCTTGGGCCAGTAGCGCGTACGATAGATATTGCCGGCGGCGAGCGAGACCGGTGCCAGCATCGCCAGCAGCATCCAGGGCAGGTCGGCATCGCTGATCGGGCCGGTGCGCGGCAGCAGGATCATCAGGATGCCAATCACACCGAGGCCGATCCCGGCGGCGCGCGTCCAGATCAGCTTTTCCATGCGTAAGCCGAGCGCGAAAGCGTAGGTCAGCATGGCGGGGAAGGCATAGGCGATGCTGGGCAGGCCGGCGCCGATACGCGCTACCGCCAGGAAGATCAGCACATTGGGCAGGGCCAGCGTGATCAGGCCGCTGATCGCATAGAAGCGCAGATGCCGCAGCGGCGGTCGCGCGCCGGTCAGCATGGCGAGCGCGACCAGAAGCAGGCCGCCGAGCAGATACTGCCAGAAGGCAAAGTCGATCATCGGAATGCCGTTGGCCGCCGCGACGCGTGCGAAGGGCGGTGCCATACCGAGCGTCATGCCGGTGGCGAGCAGGAGCAGCAGCGGATAGGAGCGCGACTGGCTGAGGGAGGCGAGCATGGTTTTCTATGCCTGCGGGAGGGGAGGTGGAGGCGATATAACGCGGAAGCGCGGCCAGTCCAGCTTCAGCTGAACAGCCAGTTGCGGAAGGCGCGGATGGCGGGTTCGCGGTCGCGGCCTTTCAGGCAGAGCAGGTAATAGCCGCCCGGCCGCTGCACGCGCAGTTGGGGCAGGGGGTCGATCAGCCGGCCATCGCGCAGCTCCTGCGTCACGAAGAAATCCGGTACCAATGCGAGACCGAGCCCATTCACGGCCGCCTCGATCGACATGAAGAAATGCTCGAAGGCCGGCCCGCGCGGCGTGCTGCCTCTCAGCCCGGCAGCGGCGAACCATTCGGCCCAGGCTTCCGGGCGTGTGGAATGCGTCAGCAAGGTGTGGCGCTTCACGTCTTCGGCTTTCTGCAGCGGCTTGCGTTTCAGCAGCGCCGGGCTTGCCACGAGGATCACGGTTTCCGCAAACAGGAATTCCGCCTGCAGCTCGGCCGGCCACTGCCCGCTGCCATACTGAATGCCGACATCGACCGGCTCGCTGGCAAAGTCCACCGGGCGGTCGGCGCTGGTGACATCCACCGCGATCTCGGGATGAAGCTGATGGAAATCGGCCAGCCTTGGCATGAACCAACGCATCGCAAAGGTCGGCAGCATGGTGATGGCCAGGCGGTTAGCGGGCCGCTTGCCGTTGCGCGCGATCAGCCGCGTCGCCGCCTGCATGCGTTCGAAAGCCTCGGTGAGCGGCGGCAGATAGGCCGCGCCGGCCTCGGTGAGTTCCAGTCCGCGCGGCCCGCGGCTGAACAGCCCGACGCCGAGATCCTCCTCCAGCTGCTTCACCAGGCGGCTGACGGCGCCCTGCGTCACATACAGCTCTTCGGCGGCGCGCGTGAAGCTCAGATGACGGCCTGCGGCGACGAAGGCGCGCAGTGCATTCAACGAGGGCAGACCGCCCGAAATCCGGGCAGAATCGTTATGAGAAAAACTCATCATGGGGCGAGTTTAAATCGGTTGTCCGCCCAGCGCCAGCAGCTAGTATCCCGCCCGGTTTAAGCCCCCCAGAACGAGGATAACTCATAATGAACGCCCTTGCCCCGCTCACCGCCGCTCCCCAGCAGAAGAGCGCGCTGCGCCCGTTCCACCTGGCCTTCCCGGTCAAGGACATTGCCGCCACGCGCAAATTCTACGGCGACCTGCTCGGCTGCGCCGAAGGCCGCTCGGCGGAACACTGGGTCGATTTCGATTTCTACGGCCATCAGCTGGTGGCGCATCTGGCGCCGGAAGAATGCACCATCAAGGCCTACAGCTCGGTCGACGACCACCAGGTGCCGGCCAAGCATTTCGGCGTAATCCTGAGCATTCCGGACTGGAAGGCGCTGGCCAAGAAGCTGACCGAAGCCGGCATCGACTTCATCATCGAGCCTTATGTCCGTTTCGAGGGCGAGGTGGGCGAGCAGCACACCATGTTCTTCCTCGATCCGTCGGGCAACGCGCTCGAATTCAAGGCCTTCGCCAACGACTCGGCGATCTTTGCCAAGTAACTAGAATCTGGCGAGCGCCTCGGTTGCGACGCGCTCGCCCCATTCCTGCACGAAATGCCCGGCCTCGGCCAATTCCAGCGGCGCCGGGCAATTTTTGATCAGCTTCTGCAGGCCATACATCACCGGCGGGCCGAGCACCGGATCGGTCATGCCGATCGCCATGAAGCTGGTACCGGTCCAGTCGTTTTTCCAGAAGTCCCGCGCCCGTTGCGAGGTTACGGCACCCGGCGCATTGGGGGCATCCGGCACCAGATTGGGGAAGCGCCGCACGCCGCCCTTGTAATCCTTGTCGGGATAGGGCGCGTCATAGGCAGCGGCCTCTTCCGCCGACAGATGCGGGCAGCTGCGCTGCATCAGCTTGGCGATCGCCATATCCGGGTTCTTGTTGTTCCAGGCGCGCCAGTCGAGGAAGCCTTGCGTCAGCGGCATGTCGCCGGTGCCGAGCGCAGTGTTCATCACCAGCAGGCCGGTGAAGCGTTCGGGCATTTTCATCGGCAGGGTCAGACCGAGCAGCCCGCCCCAGTCCTGCACGACGAGCACCACATCATGCAGGTCGAGCGCGCGGACCAGCGCGATCAGGCTGTCGCGGTGGAAATCGAAGGTATAGACGCTGTCCTCGCGCGGCTTGTCCGACTTGCCGAAGCCGAACAGGTCCGGCGCCACCACGCGATGGCCCGCCGCGGTAAAGACCGGGATCATCTTGCGATAGAGGTAGCTCCAGGTCGGCTGGCCATGCAGGCAGAGGAAGGTCTTGCCGGCATGCTTGCCCTCGTCGAGGTAATGCATGCGCAGGCCGTTGGCATGCTCAAGGTAATGCGGGCGGAAGACGTAACCCGGCAGATTCTCGAACCTCTCCTCGGGCGTGCGCAGGGCTTCGATCATGGCTGTCCTCCCCTTTTTCCAAAGGAGAGGCCGCCTGATCACATAAGTCAACGCTTCTTCCCGGCGGTCTTCTTCTTTGCGGCCGACTTTTTCTTCTTCTTGCCGGTCCCGGCATCCTTGCCGAAGACGCGGGCGAAGATGGTGTCGACATGCTTGAGGTGGTAGCCGAGGTCGAAGAGCTCGGCGAGCTGCTTGGGCTTGATCTTGGCCGTCACTTCCTTTTCGGCCAGCAGCGCCTGCAGGAAATCGCCGCCATGCTGCCAGATCTTCAGCGCATGCTTCTGGACGAGACGATACGAATCCTCGCGGCTCAGGCCCGCCTGGGTCAGCGCCAGCAGGATGCGCTGCGAATGCACCAGGCCGCCGAAGCGGTCGAGATTCTTCATCATATTGTCGGGATAGACCACCAGCTTTTCGATCACGCCGGCCAGACGATGCAGGGCGAAATCGAGATGGATGGTCGCATCGGGGCCGATGCCGCGTTCCACCGAGGAATGGCTGATGTCGCGCTCATGCCACAGCGCGACGTTTTCCAGCGCCGGCACGACAGCGGAGCGGACGAGACGCGCGAGGCCTGTGAGATTCTCGGTCAGCACCGGGTTGCGCTTGTGCGGCATCGCCGAGCTGCCCTTCTGGCCGGGCGAGAAGAATTCTTCCGCTTCCATCACTTCGCTGCGCTGCAGATGGCGGATCTCGGTAGCGAGACGTTCGATGGAGGAGGCGACGACGGCGAGATGCGCAAAGTAAGCCGCATGGCGGTCGCGCGGGATCACCTGGGTCGAGACCGGCTCAGGAACCAGGCCGAGCTTCTTCGCCACCCATTCCTCGACGAAGGGATCGATATTGGCAAAGGTACCGACCGCGCCGGAGATCGCGCAGGTGGCGACTTCCTCGCGCGCCAAGACCAGGCGCTTGCGCGCGCGCTGGAACTCGGCATGGAAGCCGGCCAGCTTCAGACCGAAGGTGGTCGGCTCGGCATGGATGCCGTGGCTGCGGCCGATGGTGGGCAGCAGCTTGAATTCGAAGGCGCGATCCTTCAGCGCGGCCAGCACGCGGTCCACGCCAGCAATCAGCAGATCGGCGGCGCGCACCAGCTGCACATTCAGGCAGGTGTCGAGCACATCCGACGAGGTCATGCCCTGATGCACGAAGCGGGCGGACGGCCCGACATATTCGGCGAGGTTGGTCAGGAAGGCGATGACATCGTGCTTGGTCTCGCGTTCGATCTCGTCGATACGATCAACCTTCCACTTGCCCTTCTTCCACACTTCCTTGGCGGCGGCCTTCGGGATCACGCCGAGCGCGGCCTGGGCGTCGCAGGCATGCGCCTCGATCTCGAACCAGATGCGGAAGCGCTGCTCCGGTTCCCAGATGGCGGCCATTTCAGGACGGGTGTAGCGCGGGATCATCGAAGCCTCAGCGAGAAGAAGAAAAACGATGGAATCGGCGGGGGAAGGGCGGCGGTCAGGCCGCGGCTGGTGTAGCGGCTTGCCGGCAGGCGATCAAGAACCCACTTTGCCGCAGCATTCTCGCGGTAAATCAGCGGTTTACGCGGGTGCATGCGATGCCTGCGGCGGGCGTATCCGGTCTTACGCCCGGCTTATCTGCGCTTATGTCACCCTTATCCGAGCTTATAACGGGCTTATTTCGGCTTATAGCACCCTTATGTCGGCTTATTTCGGTGTGTTTGCAGCTTCTTCTTGTTTGGGATCGATCGAATACAATCAAAAGAACATATAAAGAACGATCTTCTGTTTTCAAGTGCGGAACAGGCCCGCATCGCCGGGATTGATCTGTCAGGTCCACCCCAGACAGGAGAAACCCATGAAAGCACGAGATCGGTCCGGCGAAGCTGGTGATCATGGAAAGGGTTATTCTCTAACTCGTCGCTCCCGCGAAGGCGGGAGCCCAGAACGACAGTAGGTCTGGATTCCCGCCTTCGCGGGAATGACGAAAATGGTGGTGGCAGGCGCCGAAATCTAAACCGGCGCGTCCCAGTCGCCGAGATTCTTGTAAATCGTGTCGCGCAGCTGGCGCACCTCGCGGTTCAGCGCGCCGAGATTGGCCAGCGGCTGTCCCGAGATCGCCAGCAGGGCATCGTTCAGGCAGCCGGCGCGCGATTGCAGCGCGCTGCCCTGATCGGTCAGCGCGATCACCACCTGGCGCTCGTTCTCCGGATTGCGCGTTCGCTGCAGGAAGCCCGCGGCCTCCAGCCGCTTGAGCAGCGGGGTCAGCGTGCTCGATTCCAGCGCCAGCTTGTCGGCGATGGCGCCGACGGTCTGGCCGTCCTCGCGCCACAGCACATTCAGCACGAGATATTGCGGATAGGTCAGGCCCAGCTCGTCCAGCAGCGGCTTGTAGACGCGCTGGATCGCCATGCCGGCCGAATAGATGGCGTAGCAGAGCTGATCGTCTAAGGGTGCGGGATTGCTTGGTTTTTTCGCGGTCATGACACTCTCCTTGGCCTTCATATGGGGAGTATAAACCGCAAAAATAGATATCGCGATAAAAATTATGCTTGACGCGGGCCAGGCAGCAGGCTAAATAATAGTTATCGCGATAATCGTTATCGCAGAAATCAAGGAGAGACGCAGATGAACATCCTCTATCGCACCGAAGCCACTGCCACCGGCGGCCGCACCGGTCGCGCCGCCACCACCGACGGCGCTTTCAGCGTCGCGCTGGTCACTCCGAAGGAACTCGGCGGTCCGGGCGGTGAAGGCAACAATCCGGAGCAGCTCTTCGCCTCGGGTTACGCCGCCTGCTTTCTTGGCGCGCTCAAATTCGTCGCCAGCCAGCGCAAGGTGAAGCTCAGCGATGACAGCAGCGTCACCGCCGCCGTCGGCATCGGCAAGCGGCTGGACGGTCAGGGCTTCGGCCTCGATGTCGAACTCACCATCGCCCTGCCGGGTGTGGAGGAAGACATCGCGCGCCAGCTCGTCGATCAGGCGCATATCGTCTGCCCCTACTCGCATGCCACCCGCAACGGCCTGAACGTCCGGCTCACGCTGGCCGACTAACGCCGCACGCATCCAGACACCTCCCCCGGAAAGGATTTTTCATCATGACCACCAAGAGCAATGCCATCGCCGCCGCCACCGTTGCCGCCAGCCTGATCGCCGGCACCGCCGCCATCAGCGCCCGCGCCGCCGACCGCATCGCGGACACCCAGGCCATCAAGAATGTCGTGCTGGTGCATGGCGCCTTCGCCGATGGCTCCGGCTGGCGCGGGGTCTACGACAACCTGACGGCGCGCGGCTATCGCGTCACCATCGTGCAGAATCCGCTGACCTCGCTGGCCGATGATGTGGCCGCCACGAAACGCGCGTTGGAGCGGCAGGCCGGCCCGACCATCCTGGTCGGCCATTCCTGGGGTGGCACGGTGATCACCGAGTCCGGCATCGCGCCGAATGTGGCGGGCCTGGTCTATGTCTCGGCGCTGTCGCCCGATGCGGGCGAAACCACCGCGCAGCAGTATGAAGGCTTCACCACGCCGCCTGAATTCGTGCTGGATGTGCATGGCGACGGCTATGGCTATGTGAAGCCCGCGCAGTTCAAGGCCGGCTTCGCCGCCGATACCACGGATTTCGATGCCGCCTTCTTGCGCGACTCACAGGTGCCGATCAACATGTCGTCCTTCGCCACCAGGCTGACCAACGCCGCCTGGCGCAGCAAGCCCAGCTGGGCGGTGATCGCCACCGACGACAAGGCGTTTGATCAGAAGATGTTGCAGCATATGGCCAGGCGCATCAACGCGAAGGTGACCGAGGTGGCGGCCAGCCATGCGGTCTTCATGACGCAGGCGAAAGTGGTGGCCGATGTGATCGACCGGGCCGCAAAGGAGGCCAAAGTCGCCGCGCGTTAAGCGGTGGCGCTGGCACGGGCAGGCGGCAACCCTCGGGTTCCGCCTGTCTGTTTTGCATGCAGCGACGGCAATTGCCACCGCGACAATTCCGCTGCTGAACCTCGCGCGGCGCTCGGCTAAACTGGGTAAAACCCCAGACAGCGAGTCTCTCCCCATGCCGACCACCGCCAACCTGCTGGCCTTCGCCCTTGTCGCCCTCGGCATGGTGCTGACGCCGGGGCCGAACATGATCTATCTGATCTCGCGCTCGATCTGCCAAGGGCGTGTCGCCGGTTTGATTTCCCTCGGGGGTGTCGCGCTCGGCTTCGTCTTCTACATGCTGGCCGCCGCGTTTGGCATCACCGCTTTGCTGCTGGTGGTGCCCTATGCCTATGAGGCGCTGTGCTACGGCGGCGCGGCCTATCTGCTGTTCCTCGCCTGGCAGGCGGTCAGGCCCGGCGGGCGTTCGCCGTTTCAGGTCCGCGAACTGCCGCAGGACAGCCCGCGCAAGCTCTTCACCATGGGGCTGATCACCAATCTGCTCAATCCCAAGATCGCCATGCTCTATCTCTCGCTGCTGCCGCAGTTCATCGAGCCGGCACAGGGCAACGTGCTGGGCCAGTCGATCACGCTCGGTTTCGTGCAGATCGCCATCAGTGTCAGCGTCAATGCGGTGATCGCCATTACCGCGGGCAGCATCGCCGGCTTCCTCGCCGGCCGGCCGGTCTGGCTGCTGATTCAAAGATGGGTCATGGGCACCGTGCTGGCCGGCCTCGCCGTGCGCATGGCGCTCGAGGCAAGGCGCTGAGCACATGACCGTCACGCTGTATGGCGCGCCCTACAGCGTCTATACGCGTAGCGCGCGGCTGACGCTGATCGAAAAGAGCGTCGATTATAATCTGGAGATGGTGGATGTGCATGGGCCGGGCGGCCTGCCGCCGGAGCATCTGCAGCGTCAGCCCTTCGGCAAGATCCCGGCCTTCGAACATGACGGCTTCACGCTGTTCGAGACCGGCGCCATTTTGCGTTATGTCGACGAGGCCTTTCCGGGCCCTTCGCTGCAGCCTGTTGATGCCCGGCATCGCGCGCGCATGAACCAGACAATCTCCGTGTGCGACAGCTATCTCTACCCGCATGGCGTCTGGGGCATTTTCGTCGAGCGGATTTCGAAACCGAAACGCGGCATGGCGGCGGACGAACAGAAAGTCGCAGCCAGCCTGCCGAAAGCGGCGGCCTGTCATGCGGTGCTGGCCGGTATCTTAAGCGATCAGAGCTATCTCTGCGGCGCCGCGCTCAGCCTCGCCGATCTGCATGCTGCGCCGATGCTGGCCTGCCTGGCGATGACCGAGGAAGGCCGTGCGATGATGGCGGCGCATCCAAAGCTTTCGGCGTGGTGGCAGCGCATGGCGGCGCGGCCTTCGATGCAGCAGACGCGGGCGATTACGGAGGTCTAGGCCAGCCGTATTGGCAACGACGTTCAGGCTGTCACCATCAGAATCTAGATTTTCGGACTGGATAAATACGCCAACATGGCGACAATTCCTTTTATGGCTTCTGACGCCCATGGAGGGTTGTATGCCATTCTTCCAGAATACGATGGTAGGTGCGATTTTTTTCTTTTTTACCTTGCCGCTTGTTGTGGCCTTGCTACTTATCTTCCGTCCGTGGGGTCTTATTCCATATTCGCTTGTGCTACTCGTCTGGTCACTACTGTTTCCTGTCATTGTGCGGCCCTTGCCAAAGGAGGCGGTGGATTTCTGGTACTACTGCCTCGGTGCAGTTGGCGTCCTGCTATTCTATTTCTCTTCATCCGATGAGCGGACCAGGCTGGAACTGCAGAGTCGGTATGCCGACGCTCTGGCAGATCAAACTGAATACATTCGCGATAGGACCGTGATTGAACCCCACCTCAACTCGACGGCGGACTTTGTTCTCTACGTCAAGGAGCGTAGTGGCTGGTTGGCGGACCGGAATACCAGACGGTGCTCCACACTCGTGATGCTCGACAGCAATTGGAGGGGTGAACTCGATGAAGGGGATATGAGCCGCCTCAAGGCAGGACTGCCTGCCCTATCGGGGAGAGGAGGCTTGACGGAAACAGCCTGCCAGATGCTGATCGCTGAAGCAAAAATCGTTGGCGGACTCGCCTCAACAAAAACGGCATCAGAGTTCACGCTGAACTTTGCACAACTCAATGCAACTCAGATCAAAACGCTGACCGGAATTCCGGACACGGCAGTACGCCGCGACGACTGGATCGGCTTCGTCGAGGGCAGGCTGGAGGCAGCTACTATCAGCCACTTGCTCACCGCCTATTCGGATCAGCTTGATGCTCGGATAAAGGGTGCAGAGCATGACTATAAATCTGCTTCAGGAAATCCTGCACAGCCGGATGTACTGCAAAGTTTCCTGCAGAAACTTAGACACAATCTCTGGCCCTATATTGTACTGGCTGCTTTCGGTCTTAAGATTGCACGTGTGAACTATCTTGATGGGGCCAGTAGAGCAAGTGGGTAGTCACCCCTTGCCCTCGCCGCCGATACGGCCGTAGCGGTCTTCCTTCGGTTTTGTGGTGGGGCGCATCACGCCGCCCTGTGGGTCCTGCAGGCCCTCGGGCAATTCAGGATCATACACGACATTGTCGTGATGCTCGGCGGCGAACTGGTCGTTACCATAGGTGCCGGGGCCGACGCGTTCGCGCTGCGGTGCGTTCTTCACCAGCGGTTCGGTATGGGCCGGACCGCTGCCGCGCCCGTTCTCGCCGGGCTGCAGCGTCACCTGCGGCTTGCCGATTGCGACGGGCGGCTGGACGACCTTTGGTGGCTTGGTATTGGGCGGATCGCCGACCGGCTTCTTCGGCTGCGGCTGATCCGGCGGCATGGTCGGCGGTTTACGGTCGGGTTTCGGCTGGGTCATGCGGGCTCCTGCTGCTTGCAGAAGACAACCCGCCGGCGCGGTCGGTGTTCCCTAGGCTTTCCGCTTCCACCGCGTCAGCGCCAGGATGGCGCCGCCGGCGATCAGCCCCCAGAAGGCGCCGCCGATGCCGAACAGCGTCAGCCCGCTGGCGGCGACGATGAAGGTGACGGCGGCGGCCTCGCGACTCTCGGCGTCGCTCAGCGCCGTCACCAGCGAATTGGCGAAGGCGCCGAGCAGCGCGAGCCCGGCGACGGCCTGGATCAGCACCGGTGGTGCGGCGCTGAACACGGCGGTCGCCGCCGTCGCCAGCAGGCCGAAGACGATATAGCCGATGCCGGCGACCACCGCCGCGATCCAGCGTTTATTCGGATCCGGATGCGCCTCGGGCCCGGCGCAGATCGCCGCGGTGATGGCGGCGAGGTTGACCGCATGGCCGCCGAAGGGCGCGCCCAGCACCGAGAAAATCCCGGTCTCGCGGAATAACGGTGCCGGATCGGGGGTGTAGCCGTTGGCCTGCAGCACGGCGATGCCGGGAATGTTCTGCGACGCCATGGTGACGATGAACAGCGGCAGAGCGATGCCGAGCAGCGCCGCGAACGAAAACTGCGGCAGGACGAAGACCGGCTGCGGCCAGAGCGCAGCAAATTCGAGCGTGGTGAGCTCGCCGCCCGCCAGGATGAAGCCCAGCGTCACCAGCACGGCGGCCGGCATCGCATAAAGGCGTTTGAACTTTGCCACCAGCGCCCAGATGATCACGATGGAGAGGCCCGCGACTGGCAGTGTAGCCACCGCTTTCACCGGCGCGAGGCAGAGGCCGAGCAGGATGCCGGCCAGCATGGCATTGGCGAGCGGCGCGGGGATCGCGGCGACGGCGCGGCCGAGCGGTTTCCACAGGCCTGCGAGCGTGAGCAGCGCGCCACAGATCAGAAACGCGCCGACCGCGCCGGCAAAGCCGCCGGTGATCTCGTGCCCGGCCGACGCGGCGAGCAGCGCGCCGCCCGGCGTCGACCAGGCAATGCTGATCGGCATCCGCGTGCGCAGCGACAGCCAGATCGCGCAGACACCCATCGCGAGGCTGAGCGCCATCAGGCCCGACGCTGCCTGCGCCTGGCTCGCGCCGACCGCGATCAGGCCCTGCAGGATCACCGCGAAGGACGAGGCGAAGCCGACGAAGGCCGAGAGCAGACCGGCGGCAATCGCAGGCGCGAGGGAGGGGGAGGATGGTGCGGCGGACATGCCCGGATGAGTATCACGGGACTACCGCTCCCACCAGCCGAGCGGAGTGCCGGGGTCTACTGCGACAGCAGTCGGCTCGACCAGTGCACACCGAACGGCGTGACCGGTTCGAGACCGGAGATTTTTGCCGGCGCCGCCGGCTGCAGACGGTTCAGCGTCAGACGCAGGCCATCTTCCAGTGCGGTGGTCGCGGCGACGCGCAGATGGCGGATCGCCGCCGAGGGGTCGCCCAGCGAGCGGCGAATGTCGCCGATGCGCGCCGGCACGGTCTGCAGCCGCAGCGGCTGGCCGCCCAGCCGCGCGATCGTGGCAGCCAGATCGCGGATCCGCGTCGCCTGTCCGGTGCAGACATTGAACACGGCGCTGGCGGCCGGTTTGCCGTCGCGCTGCCGCTCCAGCAGCCGGTCCATCGCTGCGGTCAGATGCGCGGCGACATCGGCCACGAAGACGAAGTCGCGGGTCTGCTCGCCATCGCCATGCAGCGGCATCGGCTGACCCGCCAGGACGCGGGCCGCGAACATGCCGATCACGCCGGCAGTCGGCGAAGCGGGGTCCTGGCGCGGGCCGTAGACATTGAAGATGCGCAGCCCGGCATTCGGCACGCCATGCAGGCTGGCGGCAATGCGGGCATGCAGCTCGCAGCCCAGCTTGTCGGCGCCACAGGCACTCAGCGGCCGGGTCGGCGCCATTTCCGACAGGCGCTGGTCGCCGCCATCGCCATAGACTGCCGCCGACGAGGCGTAGACCACCGGCACGCTGCGCCCGCGCGCCGCGTCGAAGACGGTCAGGGTGCCGGTCAGGTTGGTGCGATGTGCAGCGAGGCCATCGGCTTCGGGCGGGGCGGCGGCGAGATGGAAGCAACCCGTCACGCCCTTCATCGCCAGCGCGACGATGGCGGCATCGGTCACGTCGCCGATCATCAGTTCGGCTTCGGGTGCCAGATTGTGGGTGCGACCGCTGGACAGGTCATCGAGCACGCGGACGCGATGGCCCTGGCGCACCAGTAGATCGACCAGATGGGAACCGATAAAGCCGCAGCCTCCGGTAACAAGGAATGTGGCCATATTGCGCGTCCGGACTTACCCAAACTGGATAGAAAACGCTTGCCGGATCAACAGGTTCCCGAGTATCGCGGCGACCAGGAAATGGGCGGAAAACCGGCAGCGCCAGGGCGCCGCCGGCTGCGCGGTCTAGGCGTTGGTGCCGCCATCGACGGCGATCTGCGCCCCGGTGATGTAGCTGGCGGCCGGGCTGGCCAGGAAGACCACGGTATTGGCGATCTCCTGCGGACGGCCGTAGCGGCCGAGGGCGGTCAGCGTCACCTGGCTGGCGGCGGCTTCGCCATCGGCCGGGTTCATGTCGGTGTCGATCGGTCCGGGCTGCACGACATTCACGGTGATGCCGCGCGGGCCAAGGTCGCGGGCCAGGCCACGCGTCATGCCGGTCATCGCCGCCTTGCTCATCGAATACAGCGTGATGCCGGCCATGCGTACGTTTTCACCGAGGCAGGAGCCGATGGTGATGATGCGGCCGCCATCCTTCATATGCTCGGCCGCCGCCAGCGCCGCCACATACGGCGCACGCGTATTCACCGCCAGCACCCTGTCGATATTTTCCGGCGTATCCTCATAGGTCACGATGCCGGCATTGTTCACCAGGATGTCGAAGCGACCGAAGGTTTTCGCCGTCTGCGCCACGGCATCCTGTACGGCTCCGGCATCGGCGCTGTCGGCCTGGATGGCGAAAGCCCTGCCACCCAGGTCTTTCACGGCGGCGGCGGCCTTGTCGGGTGAGGCGCTATAGGTGATCGCCACATCGGCGCCGGCGGCGGCCAGCGCCCTGGCGATGGCGGCGCCGATGCCGCGGCTGGCGCCGGTGACGAGTGCGGCTTTGCCTTTGAGGTTCAGGTCAGTCATGGAACAATCCTTTATTTGTAGTGATCGATACAGAAAGCAGAGGGCAAGTTAGGGTCTTGCCGGCCGGGGTCAAGCACTTTATTTATCGATTGCTACAGAAACCGGATGAAAGCGCAGGAAACGGTCATGGCGGTCCGTGCCGTCGCAACGTCAAAACCGGCCAAAGGCCGGCCGCGCAGCTTCGACCGCGCTGCCGCGCTGAAAGCCGCCATGCGGGTCTTCTGGCAGCGCGGCTACGAGGCCACGTCCTTAAGCGATCTCACCCGGGCGATGGGCATCAACGCGCCCAGCCTCTATGCGGCCTTCGACTGCAAGGAGGCTTTGTTCGAGGAGGCGCTGCAGCTCTATCAGGAGACCGAGGGCGTCGAGCCGCAGCGCCTGCTGCTGCAGCCGGGCAAAACGGCGAAGCAGGCTTTCGCCGACATGCTGCGGTTTCATGCCGCCGATTACGTCGATCCGCAGCATCCACCGGGCTGCATGGCAGTGCTGGCCGCCATCGTCGGCGCACCGGAGAACAAGACCGTGCGCGAGCTGATGAGCAAGACGCGCCGCAAGGCCATCGATGGTTTCGCCGCGCGGATCAGGCGCGGACAGACCGAGGGCGATGTGCCGAAGGGCACCGATGTGGCTGCGATGGCTGCTTTCTATGCGACGCTGGTGCAGGGCATGTCGATCCAGGCGCGCGACGGCGCCACCAAGAAGCAGCTGCTGGCCACGGTGGACGCCGCGCTGGCGGCCTGGGACGGGATGGCGGGGAAGGACAAGTGATGATCGTCGTCCCCGCTTTCGCGGGAGCGACGAATGATTACTGATACGGATGCACGGTCTTCCAGTGCTGCGCGATATCGATGCGGCGCGCGATCCAGACCTTGTCGTGCTTCTGGATATAATCCATCAGCCGCGCCAGAGCCGCCGCGCGACCCGGACGGCCGATCAGGCGGCAATGCAGCGCGATGGTCATCATCTTCGGCGCGCCTTCGCTGCCCTCGCGATAGAGCATGTCGAAGGCATCCTTGACATGGCTTTCGAAGTCGGCGCCGGTGGCGAAACCGTGCAGCTGGCCGAATTTCATGTCGTTGTTGTCGAAGGTATAGGGCAGCATCAGCAGAGGCTTCTTCCCGACTGAGGTCCAGTAGGGCAGGTCGTCGTCGTAAGCATCCGAGGCGTAGACCAGGCTGTTTTCCTCGGCGACCAATCTGAGCGTGTTGGACGACAGCCGCCCGGTATACCAGCCTTTGGGCGCTTCACCGGTGGCCTGGCGGATCGCCTCGATGGCCAGCTTCATATGCGCGCGTTCGGTGGCCAGCGGAGTCTTGCTGTAGTCGTACCAGCGCCAGCCATGGCTGGCCACTTCGTGGCCTTGCTCATGCATGGCCGCTGCCGCTTCCGGATACCGCGCCACCGCCATGCCGACAGCCCAGGAGGTGAAGGGAATGCCGCGTTCGGCGAACAGGCGCAGGATGCGCCACAGACCGGCGCGACTGCCATAGTCGTAGACCGACTCGACCTGCTCGTCGCGCATCTTCTCGCGCGGGATGCCACCCGGCACCTCATGCAGGAAGGATTCCGAGGTGCGGTCGCCATGCAGGATGCTGCGCTCGCCGCCCTCTTCGTAATTCAGCACGAAGCTGACCGCGACCTTCGCGCCGCCCGGCCATTTCGGATCGGGCGGGTTGGCGCCGTAGCCCTTCAGGTCGCGCGGATAAGGCTTTTTCCCCAGTGTTACGCTTTTCAGTGCGGCGGCGACGATGTCGACCTTTTTGGTTTTCTTCTTCGGGCTTTTCTTCGCGGCCATGCTCAGCTCAGCAGTTCATACAGCGTGCGGGCCACCACTTCGGTTGCCTTGGTGAGATCGGACAGAACCAGCTTCTCGTCGGCGCGGTGGCCGTTGGCTTCCAGCAGGTTGCGCGGCCCGGCGCCGTACAGCACGGTCTTGATGCCGGCCGCCGAGTAATGCCGTGCATCGGTATAGAGCGGGATGCCCTCGGTACCGACCGGCTTACCCATCACGTCGCTGGCGTTGCGCGTCAGCATCTCGATCAGCTTTTCCACGCCCGGCACGGCGCCGAAGGGCCGCGCCAGCAGCACGCGATTGACCTGCACGCTGATGCCGGGCAGGCCGGCAACGGTTTTCGCGATCAGGTCGCGCAGGCCGGCTTCCACCTGTTCGGGCGTCTCTTCCGGGATCATGCGGCGGTCGAGGCGTAAGGACACACGGTCCGGCACCACATTGGTGTTGATGCCGCCCTTGATCAGGCCGACCACCAGCGACGGCGTGGTGATGCCTTCCACTTTCGAACGCGTGCTGCCCAGCGTGTCGCGATAGGCATAGAGCGCGGTCAGTATCTTGTTGGCGGCCTCCAGCGCGTCGTGGCCGGTATCCGGCCGGGCGGCATGGGCCGACAGGCCGTTGACGATCACTTCCAGATGCAGGCAGCCGTTATGCGCGGTGGTGACAGCATAGGAGAAGCCGGCCGAAAAGGCATAATCGGGTTTCGACAGTCCGGTTTTCAGAATCCATTCCGGCCCGATGCCGCCGCCGACTTCCTCGTCGTAGGTCAGGTGCAGTTCGATGCTGCCCTTGAGCGGCCGGCCGAGTTTCTGCAGCGCCAGCAGCGCGTAAGAGTAGGTGACGAAATCCGACTTCGACACGGCCACGCCGCGTCCATACATCACGCCGTCCTTCACCACGGCCGCGAAGGGATCCACGCTCCAGCCCTCGCCGGGCGGTACCACATCGCCATGGGCATTCATCGCCACGACCGGGCCGTCGCCGAACTTTTGGCGCACGATCAGATTCGTGCAGCTGATCATGCCATTGGCCTGCACCAGATCGGCGGGCACGGGATGCTGTTCGACGGTGAAGCCGAGCTTTTCCAGCAGCTGCGCGGCGCGTTTCGCATGCGGCGCGCAGTCGCCCGGCGGATTGTCGGACGGCACTTTCACCAGTTCGGCCAGCATGCCGGCCATGTTGGCCTGCTCGGCGGCAACGAAATCGTGGATCTGGGCGGCAACAGCCGTGTCGATGGTCATGGGAAAAGCCTGGTCACTGGACGGGTTTGAAATTCTCGATGAAATGCAGCAGCGCGGCGGTGCCCACTTCCACATCCTCGGGCAGCACGGCCTCCAGCGGATTGTGGCTGATGCCACGCGTGCAGCGCATGAAGATCATGCCGACAGGGCAGAGCGGCGCCAGCGTGGCGGCATCGTGGCCGGCGCCGGACGGCAGCCGCATGGTCGGCAGGCCCTGCGCCTTGATGGCCGCCTCGGCGGCATCCATCAGAGCCGGGTGGCAGGGCGTCGAGGTGCTCGCGTAAAGCTCGGCGATCTTCACCTCCAGCTTGCGGCGGGCGCAGGCCGCCTTGATCTCCGTCAGCACATCGGCAATGGCGGCGTCGCGCACGGTGTCCTCCGCCGCGCGGATGTCGATGGAGAAAATAGTCTTGCCCGGAATCACATTCATCGCGCCGGGCAGGCATTCCAGCATGCCGACCGTGCCGACCAGGGTCGGCGTGCCGGTGCAGCGCGTCTCGATATACTGCACCGCTTCGGCGGCGGCGAGCAGGGCATCCTGGCGCTGGCCCATAGGCACGGTGCCCGCATGTCCTGCCAGGCCGGTGATCTCGACGCGCAGGCGTCTGGCGCCGGAAATCGCGGTGACGACGCCGAGCGCCAGGCCCTCATGCTCCAGCACCGGACCCTGCTCGATATGCAGCTCGATGAAGGCGGCGATGCTGCCCGGCTTGCGCGCGCAGCTGCCCACCCTGGCCGGATCGAGGCCGTAAGCCTGATAGGCCTCGCCCATGCTGATACCCTGCCGGTCGGTCTGCTTCAGCATGGCGCCGTCGAAGGTGCCGGCCACCGCGCGGCTGCCGGCCATGCTGGCGCCGAACCGGGTGCCTTCCTCGTTGGCGAAGCCGACCAGTTCGATGGCAAAGGGCATGCGTTTGCCGCGCTTGTGCAGGTCGGCGATGCAGGCCAGCGGCGCGATCACGCCCAGCATACCGTCGTATTTGCCGGCATTGCGCACGGTGTCGAGATGCGAACCGGTCATCAGGGCGGGCAGGGCGGGATCGGTGCCGGCATAGCGCCCCACCACGTTGCCGGCCGAATCATGCTCCACCTCCATGCCGGCCTCGCGCATCCACTCGGCGACGCGCAGATGGGCGGCCTTGTGTTCGGGGGTCAGGAAGGTCCGCTGCAGGAAGTCGGGGCTTTCGCTGATGCGGCCGAGTTCGTCGAGCTGCGCGAGCATGCGGTCGGCGAAGCGGGTGGCGGCCATGGGCTGTAATCCTGTCGTGGGGCGGGAAGATTGTATAAAGTTGCCGAAACATAGCATCGGGCCGCAGCCGGGGCCAAGCGGGGTTGCCGCAGGTCCGGCGCAGGTTCGGGAAAATTTGCCGGGGGAAATCGTCGGTGTCCGCGAATGCCTCGAATTCTGCCGCCGGACATGGCAATGAAAGCACCGTGAGCAAGCCTTCCGCCGTCCTGCCCTTCACCGAGCCGCAGCGCGCCGCCGCACGGCGTTTCGTCGATCATGTCTTTACCGACATGGCCCGGCTCTGGCTCGACTATGGCTGGGACGCCGCCGGCAATCACAGCATCGAGCGGCTGCAGGCTGCCGATCTCGCACCGGCACCGCTGGGCTATCGCCGCAGCATGGCGGTGGCGCGGCAGCTGTTCTTCTTCGCGCAGGCCTGGCGCGTGACCGGCAACGACGCCTGCGCCGCGCGCGCCCATGCGCTGTATGCCGATCTCACCGGCCGCTTCTGGGACCGGCAGCATGACGGCTGGTTCTTCAGCCTGACGCCCGGCGGCAACGGTCGCCCGGCCGATCCGCGCAAGGATGCTTACGGCCATGCCTTCGCGATTTTCGCGCTGTCCGAATACGGTGCGATCTTCGGCAAGGCGGCGGCCATCGAGTGGGCACGGCGCACGCTGGCGGCGATGCAGCAGCATCTGTTGCTGCCGCAGGGCTGGTTCGCGCAATCCGCCAGCCGCGACTGGCGGTCGCCCGACATGGCGCTGGAGCAGAATCCGCATATGCATCTGCTGGAGGCGCTGCTGGCCTTGCATGCCGCCACGCGCGATCCGGCCGTGCTGCGCGATGCCGGCGAGATCGTGCTGCTGTTCATGCAGCGCCTGCGCGCGGACGACGGCACCAAGGTGCTGGAGCATTTCGATGCCGCCGGTCGGCCGAACGGCGAAACCGGGCGGATCGTCGAGCCCGGCCATTCCTATGAATGGGCCGGCCTGCTGCTGGACTATGCGGCGGCCAGCGGCGAGCGACAGTATCGCCAGATCGCCGCGCCTTTGCTGGCCTGGGCCGATGCGCAGGGTTTCGACCCGCAATACGGCGGCATCTACGACCAGCTCGATACCGAGGGGCGGGTGGTCAGCGACCGCAAGCGCATCTGGCCGCTGACCGAATGCATCAAGCTGCAGGCGATGCGCGCCATGGAGACCGCTGAGCCTGCCGCCTTCACGGCGCTGGATCGCCGCATCGCGTTCCTGACGCAGCATTACCTGACGCCCGACGGTGGCTGGCGCGAATTCCTGCGTCGTGACCTCTCGCCCGACAGCGACTATCTGCCGGCCACCACGCCCTATCACATCGCCACCGCGGCGCTGAAAGTGGCGGAAGCCTATCAAGTGAAGGGGACGCGATGACAAGCGATCCGGTTGCCCTGCTGCAGGCGATGTTCACGGCGGCGCGCGACGCGGCCGATCCGGCGCGGTGCGTGCCGCCGCATCTGCCGCCGGTGCCGAAAGGGCGTACGATGGTGGTCGGTGCCGGCAAGGCCGCCGCCAGCATGGCGCGCGCGGTCGAACTGGCCTGGCCGGCCGATGCGCCGCTCGAAGGCCTGGTGGTGACGCGCTACGGCCATGACGTGCCCTGCGATCGCATCCAGGTGGTGGAGGCCTCGCATCCGGTGCCGGATTCGGCCGGCGAAAAAGCCGCCGCGCTGATCCTGCAGAAGGTGCAGGGGCTGGGTCCGGACGATCTGGTGCTTTGCCTGATCTCGGGCGGCGGCTCGGCCTTGCTGTCGCTGCCCGCGGAAGGTTTGACGCTGGAAGACAAGCAGGCGGTGAACCGCGCGCTGCTGTCCTGCGGCGCGAATATTGCCGAGATGAATTGCCTGCGCAAACATCTCTCACGGATCAAGGGCGGGCGTCTTGCGGCAGCCGCCGCGCCGGCGCCGCTGGTCTCGCTGCTGATCTCGGATGTGCCGGGCGACGATCCGGCGGTGATCGCCTCGGGACCCACCGTGCCCGATCCGACGACCTTTACCGATGCGCAAGCGGTGATCGAGAAATACGGCATCGACCTGCCGGCCAATGTGAAGAGACATCTGGCCGCCGCGAAAGACGAGTCGCCCAAGCCCGGCGATAAGATATTTGCCAACACGCAAACCAAAATGATCGCCACGCCGCAGATGGCGCTGGAGGCGGCCGCGAAAATCGCGCGCGACGCCGGCATCGTGCCGGTGATCCTGGGCGATGCCATCGAGGGCGAGGCGCGCGACGTGGCGCTGGTGATGGCCGGCATCGCGCGGCAGGTGCGCCGCCATGGCCAGCCGGCGGGCGCACCTTGCGTGCTGCTGTCGGGCGGCGAAACGACGGTGACGTTGCGCGGCAAGGGCCGCGGCGGCCGCAACGCCGAATTCCTCATGGCGCTTGCGGTGGCTCTGGATGGCGCCGAGAACATCTATGCCCTGGCTGCCGATACCGACGGCATCGACGGCAGCGAGGACAATGCCGGTGCCTGGCTGACGCCCGACAGTATCGGCCGCGCCGCGAGGAAGGGCATCGATGCAAAAGCCTGTCTGGCCAACAACGACGGCTACAGCTTTTTCCAGGCCGCCGGCAGCCTGGTGGTGACCGGCCCGACCCTGACCAACGTCAATGATTTTCGTGCTATCCTGATTCTCTAGTTTGTCATGACCGGGCCAAGCGGGGCGGGCAGAACGATGCGTCATTCCATCCTGTATATGGGTCTGGCACTGGCGCTCGCCGGATGCGCGACCAGCGGCAGCGTGAAGGCGCCGATCGCGGCTTCCGCGCCGGTACCCGCTGCCCCCGGTATTCGCATCAATCCGGTCGGACCGGATCTCGAACGCTACACCAATAATCTGGGCCAGTATCCGCGCGCCACCACAGCGAACTGGTGGCAGCCGGCCTACAGCGTCGATGCTTTTTCGCGGATCGATGACATCTTCAATGCCCGCGTGGTGCAGCGCGCCGCGACGCCGCGCCCGTGGCAACGCGCCGCCGCCGAACCGGCGGTGCAGTATCAGATCCCGCCCTTCCGCGGCAGCGGCCGTGCCACCCTCGATGGCTATCTGGCGCGCAATCCCACGACGGGCCTGCTGGTGGCAGTGGACGATACCATTCATGTCGAGCGTTACCAGTATGCCCGCAGCGAGGCGCACCGGATGCTGTCCTTCTCGATGGCCAAGACGATCTGCGCGCTGCTGGTCGGGCTTGCCGTGCAGGATGGCGCCATCGCCTCCATCGAGGATCCGGCGGAAAAATACGTGCCGGCCCTGGCGGGCAGCGAATACGGTCGCACGCCGATCCGGCACCTGCTCACCATGTCGTCGGGCGTGCGGTTCCGCGAGGATTACGATGGCGCCGACGACACCGTGAAGCTCTCGCGGGCGACCCTGTTCGGCCCCGGCGGCGCCGGCGCGGTGCGGCAGTTCAACACGCGCGACACGGAACCGGGCAAGCGCTGGTATTATGCGTCGGCCGAAACCCAGGTGCTGGGACTGGTGCTGACCGGTGCACTGAAACGGCCGATCGCCGACTATCTGTCGGAACGCGTCTGGCAGCCGATGGGCGCCGAGGCGGATGCCAGCTGGGTGATCGACCGCACCGGACAGGAAGCCACCTATTCGAATTTCAGCGCGGTGCTGCGCGACTATGCGCGGCTCGGCATGCTGCTGGCGCGGGGCGGGAAGATCGGCGAGCGCCAGGTGATCCCGGCCGACTGGCTGCGCGAGATGACGCGGGCGCATTTCAACAGTACCCAGACCGGCCGCTGGTTCGGCTACGGCTTCCAGACCTGGATTTTCCCGGAAGGGGACGGCAGCTTCGCCCTGCTCGGCGTGCGCGGCCAGACCATTTTCGTCGATCCGGCGCGCAAGCTGGTGATGGTGCATACCGCCGTGCGGCCCGATGCGCGCGATACCGGCGGCGCCGAGACGACGGCCTTGTGGCGCAGCCTGCGCCAGCATTTCCCGCGCCGTTGATCCGCTGCGCTGGCCTCCGGGCGACGGGATAGGCTATACACGAAGCGTCATCCCCGGAGACTGCAGCTTGTCGATCCTCGCCGACCTGAACCGCATGAGCGCGGCCGAGTTTGTCTCGGCGCTCGGCGGCATTTTCGAACATTCGCCCTGGATACCCGACCGCGCCGCCGCGAAACGGCCGTTCGGCAGCCTCGACAGCCTGCATGGCGCGATGGTGGCGGCGATGTGGGCCGCCAGCGACACCGAGAAACTGGCGCTGCTGCGCGCGCATCCGCAGCTGGCCGGCAAGGAAGCCGAGGCCGGCACGCTGACCGCGCATTCGACCAGCGAGCAGGACAGCGTCGGCCTGACGCGACTGACGCCCGAGGAAAAGGCGAAGATCGTGTCGCTCAATGCAGCGTATCTTGAGAAGCACGGCTTCCCCTTCATCATCGCGGTGAAGCTGCGCACCAAGCGCGAGATTTTTTCCGAATTCGAGCGGCGGGTGAACCATCCGCGCGAGATCGAATTCACCACGGCGCTGAATGAAGTGGGCCGGATCGCCCGCATTCGGCTCGAAGCGCTGCTGGGCGAACAGGAGAAGTAGAATGGCCCGCCTGAGCACCCATGTCCTCGACACGATGAACGGCAGGCCGGCCGCGGGCGTGAAGGTCGCGCTGTATCGCCTGGGAGACGGCGAGGCGCGCAGCCTGGTGAAAGAGGTGGTTACCAATGGCGACGGCCGTACCGATGCGCCACTGCTGACGGGTGACGACTACAGGCCCGGCCAGTATGAGCTGGTTTTCCATATCGGCGACTATTTCCGTGGGCTCGGCGCCAAACTGCCGCAACCGGCGTTCCTCGATGTGGTGCCGCTGCGCTTCGGCATGGCCGAGGCGGATGGGCATTACCATGTGCCGCTGCTGGCTTCGCCCTGGAGCTATTCGACTTATCGTGGCTCGTAACCTCGCGGGCTATCGGGGTTCACAACCTCATGGGAGGTTTTTATGTCCGAACACGAAACCTTCATGCGGCAGGCGATTGCGCTCAGCCGCATCCATATGAGCGCCAATGCCGGCGGGCCTTTCGGCGCGGTGATCGTGCAGGACGGCAAGGTGGTGGGCGAAGGCTGGAACAGGGTGACATCCACCAACGACCCCACCGCGCATGCCGAAGTGGTGGCGATCCGCGAGGCCTGCAAACGGCTGGCGCGCTTCGATCTGAAGGGCTGTGTGCTCTATACCAGTTGCGAACCCTGCCCGATGTGCCTGTCGGCGACCTACTGGGCGCGGATCGACAAGGTCTATTACGCCAACGAACAGGCCGATGCGGCGGCGATCAATTTCGACGATGCGTTTCTCTACCGCCAGCTCGCCCTGCCGCGCGAACGCCGCTCGCTGGTCTGCGAGCAGATCCTGCGCGACGAGGCGCTGGAGGTGTTCCGCGAGTGGGACGCCAAGCCCGACAAGACGCCGTATTGAAAGTTTGAAGCAAGGCCCTCACTCTTGGTTACTCTCCCGCAAGCGGGAGGTGAGGGTTCTATCAATTCACCTTCGCGCCGGCGGCGATCCAGGCGCCCAGGACCTGGCGCTCTTCGTCGGTCATCTCCGTTGCGTTGCCGGGCGGCATCGCCTGGGTGCGCACCGACTGCTGACTGATCAGTGACGCAAAGCGGCGCAGCTGCGCCGGGGTTTCCAGCATCACGCCCTTGGGCGCTTCGGTGATCCCATCGAAAGTCGGTCGCGCGGCATGGCAGGTCGTGCAGCGCGCCGCGATCACCGCCTGCGCCTGTTCGAAGGTAACGCCTTCTGCCAGCGCTTTGCTGCGCGGATCCCAGTGGGTGAAGAACACCAGGCCGACCGTGAGCAGGAAGGCGACGATCAGGAATTCGTAGCGCGTGCCGCGGCCCTGGTTCTTCAGGTTGAAGAAATGCCGCACCAGGCCGCCGATCACCATCACCACGGCAAGGATCACCCAGCCGTACGGATGGCCGTAGGTGACCGGGTAATGGTTGCTGATCATGGCGAACAGCACCGGCAGGGTCAGATAGTTGTTATGCAGCGAGCGCTGCTTGGCCATCTTGCCGAAGCTGGGATCGGGCGCCTGGCCGGCGATCATCTGCGCCACGGCGATCTTCTGGTTCGGGATGATGTTGTGCGCCACATTCGCGGTCATGATGGTGCCGATCAGCGCGCCGACATGCAGATAGGCGGCACGGGCAGAGAAAATCTGCGTATAGCCCCAGGCGGCGAAGACCAGCAAAGCAAAGCCGACGATGGCGAGCAGTGCATCGTTCTGGCCCAGCGGCGAGCGGCAAAGCAGGTCGTAGACCACCCAGCCCAGGATGAGCGAGATCAGGCTGAAGCTGATCGCCTCGCCCTTGCTGAGCGGCAGCACCTTCTCGTCGATCAGGTAGAGATCGGCGCCCACGTAATACAGTGCGCCCATCAGGAAGAAGCCCGACAGCCAGGTGAAATAGGATTCGTATTTGAACCAGTGCAGCTCGGCCGGCAGCTGCGGCGGCGCCACCGAGTATTTCTCGGTGAAATAGAAGCCGCCGCCATGGATCAGCCAGGCCTGGCCCAAGACGCCCGGCTGCTGATCCGCAGCCTTGCGGAGAGAGTTGTCGAGCCAGACGAAGAAGAAGGAGGAGCCGATCCAGGCGATGCCGAAAATCAGGTGCATCCAGCGCAGCACCAGATTGAGCCATTCCATTGCCAGATCGAACATGCAGCATCACCCCCGCGCCGACACACCTGCAGCGCTTGCCCCAAGCCCTACCCAGCCGGGCAAGGCGCGTCAATCCGGATTGCGTAGAATTTTGCCGCCGCTTTATTTCTGTCGGCGGGAATCGTCTTCCTGCAGGATCAGCGGCAGGCCCGGCATGTTGCAGGCCAGGATGCGGGTGACGCGTCCGTCCGGACCGGTCAGCGGCAGCACGATGCGATCCCAGTTGTTGATGGTGATCTGCATCGGCATCTCGTGCCAGGTGAACATCGGTTCGGGCCGTTTCAGCAGCGCGCGATAGCTGGCGAGATAGAAGCTGCCCGCCAGCGAGCCGGTTGCGATCTGCGAGGTGCGTTTGCCGGTCATGTCGAAGCCGGTGACGCGGGCCACTTCGCTGCCGTAGAGGCGATAATAAAAGTCGGCGCCGTCGTCCAGCACGTCGACCAGCAGGATGTAGCCGAGCGCCGGCCTGAGCAGGAAAGGATCGATCTGCTCGGGTGCCACCCGGCCATGGGCGTCGCGCAGGCCGAGCCAGGCATTCAGCACGAAGGGCAACTGCTTTGTCGGCAATTCTTCGGCCGGCGGATTCCACCGCACCACCGGCGACCGCAGGCCGTGTTTCAGGAAGGGTGCGGCCAGTGGGCCGAGATCGTCGGTCAGCAGGCCGTCGCGCATCGCGTCGATCGAGGATTGGTCCAGCGGGTCGGTCATGATGGGGTGGCAAAATGGCGGCTGGCCGGGGATTCTGCAAGCAGGGTATTGAGAGCCGGTTCATGCAACTCCCCGCTTTCATCAGCCTCGCCCGATGTCGGGCGCGGCCTATATCGGTGGGGTGAACGACTGCTGAGGGATGGAAGAGAATGATCCGTGCGCTTTGGATCGCCGCATTTTTATGCATGTGCTGGGCTGGTCCGTCCATGGCGGCGCCCGAACTCTGGCAGGCCTTGCGCAGCGGCGAGGCAGTGGCGCTGATGCGCCATGCCGAGGCGCCGGGTACCGGCGATCCGGCCGGCTTCCGCCTCGACGACTGCGCCACGCAACGCAACCTGTCGGCCGAGGGTCGCGCGCAGGCTGCGCGGATCGGCGAAACCTTCCGCCGCCAGGGTATTCCGGCCGCCGAGGTTCGCAGCAGCGCGTGGTGCCGTACGCGCGATACGGCCACCGGCCTTGCGCTCGGGCCGGTCGAGCTGGCCGCCCCGCTGAATTCGTTTTTCGGCAGATCGGCCGCGGGCCCCGAGAGCACCGCGGCGCTGCGCCAGCTGATCGCCGGGCTGCCAGCCGGCAAGCCCGCCGTGCTAGTGACGCATCAGGTCAATATCACGGCGCTGACTGGAATCTTCCCGCGCAGCGGCGAGATGGTGGTGGTGCGTCGCGGCGACCTGACCGTACTAGGCCGGATCGCACCCGACTGATCGCCGCTTATTCCAGATGCTCGATGCTGAGCGTCACGTGATCGGCGACAAACCGCGCGCGCACATATTCCACCGGGCGGCCGCGGTCGTCGACATTGACGGTTTCGCTGATCAGAACGGGTCGCGTGCGCGGCAGGTCGAGCAGGTGGGCATCGTTGGCGGCGATCAGTTTGGCCGCAATTTTCGTGGTGCGGCGGTGATAGTCGGCGACGCCGGCCAGTTTCAGCGCGCCGGTGATCGAGTTGGCGCGGCGAAACAGGTCTGGCATCTCGGGGAAGCGATCCGCGCTGAAAAAATGACTGCTCATGCTGACGGCGCGGTCGTCGGCATGATTGCGTGTCTCGATCTGCCAGAGCGGCGCGCCGGTCGGGATGCCAAGCGACCGCGCGATATCGGCTGGCGCCGGCACCTGTTCGGCCGAGATCAGTTCGCGCAGCGGCTTCTTCTGCCGGGTCAGAAGGTTTTCGGTAAAGCGTGTCCGCGCGCCGATGCGGTAGTCCAGCGCGCTTTCCGCCACGAACATGCCGCGCCCCTGCTCGATACTGACCAGGCCGGTCTCGGCGAGTCGGTTCATCGCCTGTCGTACGGTGTGGCGGTTGACGCCGTAACGGTCGGCTAACTGCTTCTCGGTTGGCAACTGCAGGCCCGGCTTGTAGTCGCCACGCCGGATCGCCTGTTCCATGGCGAGCGCGATCTGTCGCCACACCGCCATGCCGGTGCCGCGTTCGATTTTATCGGGCTCGATGCGCTCCGCAGGGACTGCACGTTCAGGCATCGCCGCACTCCGTCATAAAAGTTTCGCCGAGACATGGCTTGCTGGCGCCCTGGCATCGGCGTATTGAATATATAGATGTCTAGACGAATTTAGACCACTGCGCAAGAGGTCCAGATGGACGCCCAGCCTCACACAGATGCCGCCATCCAGGCGCGACAGCGCCGCCTGCGCCTGCTGGCTCGCGCGGATCGCGCCACGCTGGAAGCAGCCTTGGCCGCGCTGCCGGCGCAGCCGAACTGGCGGCGACTGAAGCAACCCGAAACCGGCCTCGCCATGGTGCGGGCGCGCGCCGGCGGTGCGGGACAGCGTTTCAATCTCGGCGAGATGACGGTGTCGCGTTGTGTAGTGGCGCTGGACGACGGCGCCGGCAGGATGGGGGTCGGCTACGTGCAGGGCCGCGACCGCCGCCGCGCCGAACTGGTCGCCGTGTTCGACGCGCTGAGCCAGGACGCAACGGATGCCGAAAAGATCGAGCAGCTGCTGATCGCGCCGGTCGAACAGAAACTGGCGGAGGAACGTAGCAAGCGCGAGGCCAAGGTGGCCGCCACCAAGGTCGACTTCTTCACCCTGGTGCGCGGGGAGGATTGAGCATGCAGATAGTCACCCCAGCGACTGGTTTCGACGATCCGGTGCAGCAGAGCCAGCAGGCGTTTCGCGCCCTGCTCGATGCCATGGCGCGGCCCGGCCATGTCCTCACGATGGAAACCGAAACTGGCCATCCGGATGGGCTGGCGCCGGCTCTGGCGGCGGCGCTTCTGACCCTGGCCGATCTCGACACGCCGGTCTGGCTCGGCCCGGGCTTCGATACCGAGATCATGAAGACCTGGCTGCGCTTCCACAGCGGCGCGCCGCTGGCATCGCAGGCGGATCAGGCGGCTTTCGCCCTGCTCGATGCCGCACGGATGCCGGCGCTGGAGACCTTCTCCTGCGGCACCGATGAGTCGCCGGAGCGCGGCGCGACCTTGCTGGTGCAGGTGCCGGGCCTGACCGGCGTCAACGCCATGACCTGGCGCGGGCCGGGCATCAAGGACAGCATCGCGATGCCCGTCTGCGGGCTCGACCCGAGCATCTGGCGGCAGCGCGCGGCGCTGTCCGTCGAATTCCCGCGCGGGATCGATCTGTATCTGGGCTGCGGCCGCGATCTGGTCGCTCTGCCGCGCAGCACCGCCATCTCCATCGAGGGAGCCTGACATGTATGTGGCCGTGAAAGGCGGCGAGGCCGCCATCGGCAATGCCCACCAGCTGCTGGCCGAGGATCGTCGCGGCGACACATCCGTGCCCGAACTCAGCGTGGCGCAGATCCGCGAGCAACTGAGCGGCAGCGTGGATCGCGTGATGACCGAAGGCTCGGTCTACGATCCCGATCTGGCCGCCTTGGCGTTGAAACAGGCGCGCGGCGACCAGGTGGAAGCCATCTTCCTGCTGCGCGCCTATCGCACGACGCTGCCGCGTCTGGCGGTGTCGCTGCCGATCGACACCGGTAGTATGAAAGTGTCGCGCCGCATTTCTTCCTGCTTCAAGGATATGCCGGGCGGGCAATTGCTCGGCCCGACCTTTGACTACACGCATCGCCTGATCGATTTCGCGCTGGAAGCCGAAGGCGAAACCGCTCCTGTCGCGGAAGGCAAGGGCGAGCTGGCCGGCCATCTGCCGCAGGTGGTCGATCTGCTGAATGCCGAAGGCCTGATCGAACGCGAACGGCCCGATGCCGATGACGCCCCGGTCGGCGATCTGACGCGCGAGCCGCTGACCTTCCCGGCCGGACGCGATATCCGGCTGCAGAATCTGGCCCGCGCCGACGAGGGCTATCTGCTGGCGCTGGGGTACTCCACGCAACGCGGCTATGCCCGCTCGCATCCCTTCGTGGGCGAAATCCGCTCCGGCGAAGTGAGCGTCGAGATCGAGATCCCCGAACTCGGCTTCGCGGTCGATATCGGCGATATCACCGTCACCGAATGCCAGATGGTTAACCAGTTCAAGGGCTCGAAATCCGAACCGCCGAAATTCACCCGCGGCTACGGGCTCGCCTTCGGCTATGCCGAGCGCAAGGCGATGGCGATGTCGCTGGTGGATCGCGCGTTGCGCGCCGAGGAACTGGGCGAGGATATCACCGCGCCGGCGCAGGATGCCGAATTCGTGCTCTATCACGCCGACAATGTGGAGGCCTCGGGTTTCGTGCAGCATCTCAAACTGCCGCATCATGTCGACTTCCAGGCCGAGCTGACCCTGGTGCGCACCATGCGCGCTGAAATCGCTGCTGCACACGAACAGCAGGCCGAACTGGCGGAGGCCGCGCAATGAACCAGGCTTACGAGACTTCAGCGACGCTCGCCGGCTACAATTTCGCCTTCCTCGACGAGCAGACCAAGCGCATGCTGCGTCGCGCCATCCTGAAAGCCGTGGCGATCCCGGGTTACCAGGTGCCGTTCGGCAGCCGCGAAATGCCGCTGCCCTATGGCTGGGGCACCGGCGGCATGCAGGTGACGGCGGCCGTCATCGGCAGCCAGGATGTGCTGAAGGTGATCGACCAGGGCGCCGACGACACCACGAATGCCGTGTCGATCCGCCGCTTCTTCGTGCGGATGACCAATGTCGCCACCACCGAAAAGACCCGCGAAGCGACTTTGATCCAGACGCGCCATCGCGTGCCGGAGACTCCTCTCAGCGAGGGCCAGATCCTGGTCTACCAAGTGCCGATCCCGGAGCCTTTGCGCTGGCTCGAGCCGCGCGAGACCGAAACGCGCAAGATGCATGCGCTGTCGGAATATGGTGTCATGCATGTCAAGCTGTATGAGGATATCGCCCAGCACGGCCATATCTCGACGGCCTACGACTATCCGGTGCTGGTCAACGGGCGCTATCTGATGCGCTGCTCGCCGATTCCGAAGTTCGATACGCCGAAGCTGCATATGAATCCGGCGCTGCAGCTATTCGGCGCCGGGCGCGAGAAGCGCATCTATGCCGTGCCGCCCTATACCGAGGTCAAACCGCTCGATTTCGAGGATCATCCCTTCGAGGTGGAACGCTGGCCGGAAGACTGCGCGCTCTGCGGCGCGCATGACAGCTTCCTCGATGAGGTCATTCTGGATGACAAGGGCGGGCGCATGTTTGTCTGTTCGGACACTGATTACTGCGGCGAGCGCCGCGAAGCCGGCCATACCGGCCGCATGAGTGCACCCTACAAGGCCCAACTTCTTGAGGAAGGTGCCGCCGAATGACCCCCGATCTCGACCAGACCCCGCTGCTCAGCGTGGACCTGCTGAACAAGAGCTTCGGCCGCCAGCAGGCCTGCCGCGATGTTTCTTTCGATCTCTGGCCCGGCGAAGTGCTCGGCATCGTCGGCGAATCCGGCTCGGGCAAGTCGACGCTGCTCAATGCCATTGCCGGCCGGCTGTCGGTCGACAGCGGCAAGGTGCTGTACCGCACGGCAGAGAACACTATTGTCGATCTGGTCTCCGCTTCCGATGCGCAGCGCCGCCACCTGATGCGCACCGAATGGGGCTTCGTGCAGCAGCATGCCCGCGACGGGTTGCGCATGGATTTCTCGGCCGGCGCCAATATCGGCGAACGGCTGATGGCTCTGGGCGACAAGCATTACGGCAAACTGCGCGACACGGCGCTGGACTGGCTGCAGGCGGTCGAGATCGCGCCGGAACGCATCGACGACCTGCCGCGCACTTTTTCGGGCGGCATGCAGCAGCGGCTGCAGATCGCCCGCAATCTGGTGACGCGCCCGCGCATCGTGCTGATGGACGAGCCGACCGGCGGTCTGGATGTCTCGGTGCAGGCCCGCCTGCTCGACCTGCTGCGCCGGCTGGTGCAGGAGCACAATGTGGCCTGTATCGTGGTGACGCATGATCTCGGCGTTGCCCGCCTGCTGGCGCATCGCCTGATGGTGATGCGGCGCGGTCAGGTGGTGGAGGCCGGCCTGACCGACCAGCTACTCGACGATCCGCAGCATGCCTATACGCAGCTGCTGGTCTCCTCCGTGCTGAGCGTGTGAGGCCGATATGAGCGAGATGATCAAGGTCGAAAATCTCGACAAGACCTTCACCCTGCATCTGCGCGGTGGCATCGCCCTGCCGGTGCTGCGCAATACCGGCTTCAGTGTCGCTGCTGGCGAATGCGTGACCCTGCATGGCCCGTCCGGTGCCGGCAAATCCACCTTGCTGCGCTCGATCTACGGCAACTACCGGCCGCAATCGGGCCGCATCCTGATCCGCCATGACGGCCAGCCGGTCGATATCGTCTCGGCCGCACCGCGCGTGGTCTTGGAGATTCGCCGCCGCACGCTGGGTTATGTGACTCAGTTCCTGCGCGTCATTCCGCGCGTGTCTACGCTGGACATTGTGGCCGAGCCGATGCTGGCGCGCGGCGCCGGCGAACAGGCGGCCCGCGCCCGCGCAGCCGAGTTGCTTGCGCGGCTGCAGATCGCCGAGAAGATGTGGAGCCTGCCGCCGGCCACCTTCTCGGGCGGCGAGCAGCAGCGCATCAATATCGCGCGCGGCTTCTGCGCCGAGTATCCGATCCTGCTGCTCGACGAGCCGACCGCCTCGCTGGATGAAACCAACCGCAAAATCGTCATAAATCTGGTCGATGATGCGCGTCGGCGCGGGACAGCCATTGTCGCCATCGTGCATGATGCGGAGACCCGCGCGGCCATCACCACACGCCTGTTACCGTTGGAAGCCCAAGGAGTCGCGGCATGACTGCCGATCTTGTCATCACCAATGCCCGCATCGTCGGGCGCAGGGACGAAATCGCCTCCGGCAGTCTGCTGGTCCGCGATGGCGTGATCGCCGACATTTCCGCCGGGCCGTCCGCCGTCACCTCGGCCGAGGATTTCGGCGGCGACTATCTGCTGCCCGGCCTGGTCGAGCTGCATACCGACAATCTGGAAAAGCATTTCGCGCCGCGTCCCGGCGTCCGCTGGCCGGCGAAACTCGCCGTGATCAACCATGATGCCCAGGTGGCGGCGGCCGGCATCACCACGGTGATGGATGCGGTGGCGGTGGGCGATGTGCGCGAGGGCTCGGTGCGCCTGGCCATTCTGCGCGACATGATCGCGGCTATCGAAGAGGCGCAGAAGGGCGGTATGCTGCGCGCGGAGCATCTGCTGCATCTGCGCTGCGAAATCTCGTTCCGCGACCTGATGGAGCTGATCGAGCCGATGTCGAATCTGAGCTGGCTCAAGCTGGTCTCGATTATGGATCACACGCCGGGTCAGCGGCAGTTCGTCAACCCGGCAAAATACCGTCAGTATTACCAGGGCAAGTTCGGCCTCAGCGATGAGGAGATGGATCGGTTCATGAACGAGCAGATCGTCAATGCGCAGGCCTGGGGCGCGCAGAACCGCCGCAAGGTGGTGGCGCTGTGCCATGCCAAGGGACTTCCGCTCGCCAGCCATGACGACGCCACGGCCGAGCATGTCGCCGAGGCCGCGGCTGACAAAATGGTGGTGGCCGAATTCCCCACCACGCATGAGGCCGCGAAACTGTCGCGCCAGCAAGGCATGAAGGTGATGATGGGCGGGCCCAATGTGGTGCGCGGCGGCTCGCATTCCGGCAACATCTCGGCCCGCTCGCTGGCCGAAGCCGGCGAACTCGATATCATCTCGTCGGATTATGTGCCCAGCAGCATGCTGCAGTCGGTCTTCCTGCTGCCGGAACAGCTGCCAGGTATCAGTCTGCCGCAGGCGGTGGCGATGGCGTCGTCCAATCCGGCCGATGCCGTGGGCCTGACCGATCGCGGCGCCATCGAAACCGGCAAGCGGGCCGACCTGCTGCGCATCAGCCTGATCGACAACACGCCGGTGGTGCGCGCCGTATGGCGTAGCGGCAAGCGGGTGATGTAGGAAAAAGGGAGCGCGCCATGACTGTTCTCGACCAGATCATCACGCTGCTGGAAAAAGCCGGCGCCGACCGCTACGGCATGGAGGCGGTCAGTCAGCTGGAACACGCGCTGCAATGCGCCATGCATGCCGAACGTACCGGCTCCTCGCCCGAACTGATCGCGGCCTGCCTGCTGCACGATATCGGCCATCTGGTCGGCGATGGCGACGAGGGCGAGGCGGAAAACGGCGTCGATGCCGGGCATGAGCATCTCGCCGCCGACTGGCTGGAACGCTATTTCCCCGACGCCGTCACCGTGCCGGTGCGGCTGCATGTCGATGCCAAACGCTATCTCTGCCAGGCCGAGCCGCAATACTGGGCCGGCCTGTCGCAGGCCTCGAAAACCAGCCTCGAGGTTCAGGGCGGCATCTACAGCGCCGAGCAGGCTGCCGGCTTCATCGCGCAGCCCTATGCGCGCGATGCCGTGCTGCTGCGCCGCTGGGACGATGCGGCCAAGACGCCAAAGCTGAAGACGCCCGATCTGGCGCATTATCGCCCCATCGTGGCGGCTGCGATGAAGGCCCCCCTCTGACATGAGCACAACACACGGCCGCCTCGTCCTGGTGACGGGGCCGAGCGGGGTGGGCAAGGACAGCCTGCTGGATGGTGCGCGCGCCGTGCTCGCCGGACGGCAGGACTACGTCTTTCCGCGCCGGTATGTCACCCGCGCCGCCGGCCTGGGCGGTGAAGACTATGTCGCCGTGTCCGAGGCCGAGTTCGCCGCCATGGCAGCACGCGGCGACTTCGCGCTGCACTGGCCGGCGCATGGCCTGCACTATGGCATTCCCGTCAGCATCGACGCCGATCTGGCTGCCGGCCGGCAGGTGGTGGTGAATGTGTCGCGCGCGGTGATCGACCAGGCGCGGGCGAAATACCCAAATCTGCTAGTGCTGGCGATCAATGCCTCGACCGATGTGCTGCGCGCGCGCCTGCAGCAGCGCGGCCGCGAAACCGCTGCCGAAATCGAGGAACGCTTGCAGCGTGCCGCGGCCTATCGCCTGCAAGGCCCCGATGTCGTCACCCTGAACAACGACGGGCCGCTCGCCGAGGGCATTGCCGCTGTCGTCGCGCTGCTGGAAAAGCGCAACTGATCCGGCATACTGCGGGCTCCGCCGCCGGAGTCGTCGCATGGATCACCTGTTGCCGCTGTTCAGCATCGTTTTCGCCATCGCGCTGGGCGCGATCAGCCCCGGACCGAGTTTCGTGCTGGTGGCGCGTACCGCCATTGCCGGCTCGCGCCGTGCCGGGCTCGGCACCGCGCTCGGCATGGGGCTGGGCGGGCTCACCTTCGCCGCGCTGGCGCTGCTGGGCCTGATCGCGCTGCTGGCGCAGGTGCCCTGGCTCTATCTCGGCCTCAAGATCCTCGGCGGACTTTATCTGCTGTATCTCGGCTGGCGGCTGTGGCGCGGGGCGGCCGAGCCGCTGACCGTCGAGACCAGCGGCAAGACCGGTCGCGGATTCTGGCGTGCCGTGCTGCTCGGGCTGGTGACTCAGCTCAGCAATCCCAAGACTGCCGTGGTCTATGCCGGCATCTTCGCGGCCCTGCTGCCGGCGCAGCCGTTGCCGCTCTGGCTGACGCTGGCGCTGCCGGCGGCGATCTTCATGGTCGAATTCATCTGGTATGCGCTGGTCGCCACCGCCTTTTCGGCCGGCGGGCCGCGTCGCGTCTATCTCAATGCCAAGACCTGGATCGACCGGCTGGCCGGCGGCGTGATGGCGGCGCTCGGCCTGCGCCTCGTCTTCGAAGGCGTGCGCGGCTAGGCGCTGAAACGATAGCGTCCGGCGATGCGGAAACTGGCGCCGGGTTCGCCCTGCACGAACAGGCAGATGTCCTCCAGGACGAAATCCTTGCGTAACGCCGGCGCGGTCAGCTCGGTCAGGTGCTGCAGCACGGCCTGCCGCTCGCCCTCATCCTCGATGCGGCCGGTCAGCGTGAAATGCATGCGGAACTCGTCCAGCACATAGGGATAGCCCCAAGCCTGCAGATACTGCTCCTGCCGCGCGCTCAAGCCGGCGGCGCGGCGGCGCGCCAGTTCCTGCTCGGAAGCAGGCGCGCGGAAGCGGTCGAAGTCGCGGATGCAGTCGGCCGCCAGTGCATCCAGTTCGGCGGATGGCTTTTCGGGCCGTAGCGCCAGGAAACTGCCCAGCGCGGCGGGTTTGAGCGCGAACCGCAATGGCTTGCGCACGGCGGCGAACCGCTCCAGCGCCATGATCAGCCGGCCTTCATCCTCACCTTCGGCCATATGGAAGGGCGGCTTCAGCGTGCCATGAAAACCGTATGTGCGCGGATCGGCGGTCAGCGCCGCGATCCGTCCGGCCTCCAGCCCCGCGGCCGGCGCGGCCGGATATGCATCACCGGTCTCGGGGTCCCAGCCGAGCCAGCGGGCCGCAATCTCGTGCAGCGGGTGATCTGCAGCCGGAGCGGCATAAAGAGCGAAACGCGGCGCCATGGGGTCTAGACCTGTTTGCGAATGATCCTGTGGGTAACCCGGCGGGCCCAGAGTCGGCCGGGGGATTTCACTCCGGCGTCGCCGAACCGCAATCGAACTGTCACACCGCGTTGCTATCAGCCTTCCCGGACACGGAATCAACGGGGAATCGTATGCGCGCGGCCATTGAGATCGCCCATCTATCGAAAACCTTCAAGACGGGCAAGCGCGCGCTCGACAATGTCAGCCTCGCGATCCAGCCGGGCGAGATGGTTGCGCTGATCGGCGCCTCGGGTTCGGGTAAGTCCACCCTGCTGCGTCATGTCGCCGGCCTGATGCCGGGCGACCGCGACGACAAGTCCCAGATTTCGGTCGATGGACGCGTGGTACAGGCCGCCGGTCGCATCGGCAAGGGCATCCGTCAGACCCGCGCCGGCATCGGCTTCATCTTCCAGCAGTTCAATCTGGTCGGTCGTATGCAGGTGCTGACCAACGTGCTGGCCGGCAATCTCGGCCGCATGCCGCTGTGGCGCACCATGTTCAAGCTGTTCACCGACGAGCAGCGCCGGATTGCCGTGGCCGCGCTCGACCGCGTCGGTATCGCGCCATGCGCTTTCCAGCGCGCCTCCACGCTGTCAGGCGGCCAGCAGCAGCGTGCTGCCATCGCGCGTGCGCTGGTGCAGGAGGCGAAAGTCATTCTCGCCGACGAGCCGATTGCCTCGCTCGACCCGGAATCGTCGCGCCGCGTGATGGCTGCGCTGGCCGATATCAACCAGTCTGACAATGTCACCGTCGTCGTGTCGCTGCATCAGGTGGATTTCGCGCTGAAATACTGCCGCCGTGTCGTCGCTTTGCGCGACGGCCGCGTGATGTATGACGGGCCCTCGGCCGCCGTCACGGCCGCCCTGCTGCGCGGCATCTACGGCGAACAGACCGATCTCGATTTCGGCACCCTGGCAGATCCGGCCGACAGCGACCGCCCGGTCGCGCAGCCTGTCGACCAGCCGGCCGAACGACTTGTGCCGCGTATGCAGGCCGCCATCGCCTGAACCCTGTCCGTGATTTCAGTGACAACCCATCGGGAGAAAACCATGCTTCGTCGTACCTTCCTCACCGCCGCTGCCACATTGCTGGCGGCCACCGCGCTCTCCGGCACTGCCCATGCGCAGCTGAAGGAACTCAACTTCGGCATCATCTCGACCGAGTCGAGCGCCAACCTGAAGACCATCTGGGAGCCGTTCCTGGCCGACATGGAGAAGCAGACCGGCAAGAAGATCAACGCCTTCTTCGCCCCTGACTATGCCGGCGTGATCGAAGGCATGCGCTTCAACAAGGTGCAGATCGCCTGGTACGGCAACGCCTCGGCGATCCAGGCCGTCGACCGCGCCGAAGGCGAGGTTTTCGTGCAGACCACGGCCAAGGACGGTTCGCCGGGCTACTGGTCGCTGCTGCTGGTCCACAAGGACAGCCCGCTGAACTCGCTGCAGGACCTGCTGGCCGCGCCGGGCAAGTATACCCTGGGCAACGGCGATCCGAATTCCACTTCGGGCTTCCTGGTGCCGAGCTACTATGCCTGGGGTCAGAACAATATCGACATCCGCAAGCATTTCACCCGCATGGTCACCGGCAGCCATGAAGTGAATGCGCTGGCCGTCGCCAACAAGCAGGTCGATGTCGCCACCAACAACACCGAGAACCTGGAGCGCCTGCAGAAGACCCAGCCGGCCAAGGCGGCCGAGTTGAAGTCGATCTGGAAGTCGCCGCTGATCCCGTCCGACCCGATCGTCTGGCGCAAGGATCTGAGCGACGCCGACAAGAAGACGCTCAAGACCTTCTTCATGACCTACGGCACCCAGACGCAGGGCAAGAACGCCGACCAGCTGGCCAAGGAAACCAAGGTGCTGGCCGACCTGCAGTGGGGCAGCTTCAAGGAGTCGAGCAACAAGCAGCTGATCCCGATCCGCCAGCTCGCGCTGTTCCGCGACAAGATCAAGCTGGAAGGCGACAGCAACATGGCCGCCGACGAGAAGGCGAAGAGGCTCGCCGAGATCGACGCCAAGCTGGCCGATCTCAACAAGCAGATGGGTTCGTAATCACCGAACGCGCGGGGCGGCGCCTGACTCTCAGGGCCGCCCCGCTTTCTTTTTGACGTACGAGGCCATCATGTCAGCCACTGCCGCCATCCGCGAACTGCCGATCCATCCGCCAAAGGCCGGCGCGAAACACTCGCTTGGCAAGCTGCTGCTCTACGGGCTGATCGCTGCCATGCTGGTCTGGTCCTGGCAGGGCGCCGAGATCGCGCCGCTCAAGCTGATTGCCGATGTCGGCAACATGGCAACCTTCCTGGGCGATTTCTTCCCGCCGGATTTCACCGACTGGCGGCTCTATCTGTCCGAACTCATCATCACGCTGCATATTGCCATCTGGGGCACCGTGCTGGCGGTGATCTGCGCCGTGCCGCTCGGCCTGCTGGCGGCCTCCAACATCGCGCCGGTCTGGATTTACCAGCCGGTACGCCGCATTCTCGATGCGCTGCGCTCGATCAACGAGATGGTCTTCGCCATGCTGTTCGTCGTGGCCGTCGGCCTCGGGCCGTTCGCCGGCGCGATGGCGCTGTGGCTGCACACCACTGGCACGCTGGCCAAGCTGTTTTCCGAAGCCGTCGAAGCCATCGACCCGCAGCCGGTCGAAGGCATCCGCGCCACCGGCGCCAATGCGCTGGAAGAAATCGTCTATGGCGTGATCCCGCAGGTGATGCCGCTCTGGGTGTCGTATTCGCTGTATCGCTTCGAGGCCAACGTGCGCTCGGCCTCGGTGGTCGGCATGGTCGGCGCCGGCGGCATCGGCGTGGTGCTGTGGGAAGTGATCCGCGGCTTCCGCTTCGATCAGACCTGCGCCGTGATGATCATGATCATTCTGCTGGTCAGCACGGTCGACCTGATCTCGGCCCGCATCCGCAAGATGCTGATCTAGGCCGGTCGACCGGTCAGTGGCGCAGCGGCAGGCGCGGTTTCGCCGCAGGGCGGCGACCCGCCTGCCAGACCGCCGGCGGTTCGGCTGAGAGCTGCGGCGCCGGCTTGGCCGCCGACTCGCCCTTCCGGGCCGCCAGTTTGGCGCGTGCCTTGGCGAGGGCTTCCTGGGTCATGTACAGCAGCAGCGTGTTGGTCAGCATGATGTCGCCTCCATTCTCGGGCGAAGTCCGGGTGTGCAGCGATCCACGGATCGCGGCCGGCATTCCTGCGCGGCCTGTTCGGTGTCAGCCAGCCTGGCGCCAGACCCCGTCGGTCATGCGGCAGGCGGTGCCGTAAATCTGTTCGTCCTGTCCGCCGACGGTGGCCAGCGCCTGATAGTCGCGGCAGAACTGCCCGTCGCGTTCGAAGGTGCGCAGCGGCGTGACGGCAAAGGCCGGCCCGCCATACTCCAGCCTCGGTGCGCCGTACCAGCGCACCGGTGCGCGGTCGGGGGCGAATTCTAGGATACGGGCGACGCAGGCCTGGTCGACCTGGTCCATGCTCTGGCCGACGCGGGCGCCCACCAGGGCACCGCTGCCGCCCTCCAGGCGACGGGCCAGCGCGCTGCGGTCGCAGGTGCCGCGGTCGATGCCGTAGCGGGCGGTGTAGGTGGCGTAAGGCATTGCTGCCGGGGCCGGCGCGCTGGCTTGCCAGGTGCCGGCAGAGGTCTTTAGCGGATCGGCCATCGCCGCCCCGGATAACACCGAGGCGACGATGGCAGCGGCCAGGCCGAGGGTGGGTCGGCGACCGGGCCGCGGCGCGGCAGTGGAGGGGGTGCTCCACCACGGGGTTGAGGCAGGCATGACGCGCCGCTCCGCTAAACTCAACTCAACAACTCGAACTTACTTTCGACCGTTCTGCTTTTCGTTGGCATCGACGATCAGACCGCCGGCCGTACCCGCGGCGGCACCGATCAGTGCGCCTGCGACCGTATGGCCGGTGAGTAAACCGATCGCGCCACCGGCGGCGGCGCCCATGGCACCGCCCGACACAGCGCGCTGCTGCGTGTTGTTCATGTTGCTGCAGCCCATAGCAACCAAACCCGTCAGTGCCAGGGCGACGATCGTCGACTTTTTCATCGGATCCTCCGTCTCTAGCTCAGCAGGTGATCCGCGCCCTTGCCGGTGGATCCGGCAATTGTCTGGGGAGGCGGGAGACCTTGCTTCGCCGTCAAGAATTGGCGATCCAACGACGGTCGGCAACGGGAATTTCCCCGCATCCCGGTTTTGTTGCGGCGATCACAGCAATGCCCCGGCTGCATCACAGGTTTATCACAGGAATTACTTTGCCCCCTGTTTCGTTAGGCACGGCAGTTGTTTTGCAGACGCTCAAATATTGAGATTCCCTGATTCGCCGCATCTTTCCCCCTGTCACGGCCTTGCGTATCGTCACGGACATGCCGAATCGCGTTCGTCGACTCACTGCACTGGCTGTCGTGACCCTGCCGGTTCTGCTGGCGGGCTGCGAAATGCTGCGCCCGCCGCAGCAGCAGCCGGCGCCGGAGCCGGTGTCGCAAACGCCGCCGGCTGCGGTGGCGGTCGTCGCCCCGCCCGTCGAACGCCCCGCACCGCTGCCCGGGCGCAAACCGCCGCTGCCGGCGGCTGCCAGCGCGCCGCAGCCGGCGGGGCCGGGCCCTGCCGCCGACGAGGCTTTGCCGCGCCCGCCGGTCGTGGTGGGTCTGACCCGCGACGCGCTGATCGCCCTGTTCGGCCGGCCGTCTGGCGAACGCGAGGCCGCGCCGGCGCGCGTGCTGGAATTCGCCAGCGGCGACTGCCGCCTGGCCGCCTATCTGTATTTCGACACCACGCGCAACGATTTCTATACCCTGCAATACGAGGTCAACGGCCTGCCTGCGCCGCACGATGCCGTCGACCGCTGCCTTTCGAGGATTGCCCGCGATGCCAGCCGCCGCTGACTCCCTGTTGATCGCCGTCGTCGACGACGACAGTCTGTTCCGCGACACCATCTCCGCCAATCTGCGCGAGGCGGGCTATCGCGCCATCACCTTCGACAACGGTCCCGCCATCGTCGACTGGTTCGCCAAGGGCAATCGCGCTGCGGCGCTCCTGCTGGACTGGCAGATGCCGGTGCAGGACGGACCGACCACGCTGGAACAGCTGCGCGCCGCCGGCCATGCGCTGCCGGTGATCTTCCTCACCGGCCTCAACCAGCCGATCTTCGAGGAGAAGGGCCTGAAGCTGGGCGCCGTCGATTTCGTCGACAAGAGCAAGAGCTTCGCCATCATCCTGCAGCGCCTGCGTATCGCGCTCGCCGCCAAGGCGCCGGTCGCCGGCGAAGTCACCGCCGTTGCGGTCGAGGGCGGCCTGGTGCTGGACGTGGCGAGTGCGCGCGCGCAATGGAACGGCGCGCAGGTCGATCTCACCCATGGCGAATTCAAGGTCGTGCAGCTGCTGGCGCAGCGCGCCGGGCGTGACGTGGGCTATCGCGAAATCTACGACGCGGTGCGCGGCGTGGGTTTCGAGGCCGGGCAGGGGCCGGAAGGCTATCGCGCCAATGTGCGCGCCATGGTGAAGCGCATCCGCCAGAAATTCCGCGACCTCGACGGCGAGTTCGACGCCATCGAAACCTATCCCGGCTTCGGCTATCGCTGGCGTCATGGCTGAGGCCCGCGCGCGGTTGCACTGGCTCTGGCGGTCGCTGACCGTCCGCGCGCTGGTCGTGCTGGCGCTGTTCATCGCGTTGCCGGTGGTGCTGTATCTCACGTTTCGCCAGGCCGATATCGACCGCCAGCGCCTGCTGCTGGAAAGCATCCGCGTGAAGGGCCTGACGGTGGGCCGCGTGCTGGAAGAACGGCTGCAGCGCGCCGACATGATTCCGCTCTTCCGGCTGGGCGAAGAACTGGCGCGGTTCCAGACCGAGGGCGTCAGCCTGCGCCTGCTGTTCCGCCCGCATGATGCCGCAGTCGGCGCCGGCTTCCTCTATGTCGCCTCGGCGCCGCCGGTGCAGCCGGCCGATCTGGACGCCGAACGCCTGCGGCTGGAATCGATTGGCGTGCTGTCGCAGCTGGGCGAGTCCTGCGCCGGCGACCTGCCGCTGGCGTTGCGGGTCGAACGCGCCGGCCGCGGCGCCGAACTGATCACCTCGCTCACCCCGGTGCGCACCGCGCGCGGCTGCTGGGTGCTGGTGATTTCCAGCGACCTGACCGACGAAGCCGAGCAGCGCCTGGGCCAGCCTTACTGGCAGGCGCCCGAAGTGCAGGTCGCCGCCGCCATCTACCTGATCTTCGCCGCCATCGTGCTGGTGATCGCCTTCGATATCGGGCATGGCCTGCGCCGCTTCGCCGCCACCGCGCGCGCCGTGGCCGAACGCCGCATCGAGGGGCGGTTCGCCCAGCGCAACCGTATTCCGGAACTCGAACCGGTGGCGAATGCCTTCGACCGCATGGAAGACAGCCTGCGTTCCACCGCCAGCGAGTTGCGGGCGGCGGCCGAGGAAAGCGCGCATGCCTTCAAGACGCCGCTGGGCACCATACGTCAGGCGATGGTGCCGCTGCGCACCCGCGTGGCCGGCGACGACAAGCGCAGCCAGCAGGCGCTGATGGCCGTGGATGGCGCGCTCGACAAGCTCGATGCGCTGGTGCGCGCTGCGCGCAATCTCGACGATGCGGTGGCCGACCGCCTCGATCCGCCGCGCGAAAAGGTCGATCTCGGCGCGCTGGTCGAAGACGTGGTCGATACCTTCGCGGCCGATGCCGCCGCCCGCAATATCTCCCTGCGCCCGTCCATCGAATCCGAGGCCACCGCGCCGCTCGGCGGCCGGCTGATCGCCGACGCGCTCGGCCAGGTGATCGAGAATGCCCTGAGCTACGCGCCGGGCGGCAGCACGGTGACGGTGACCCTGCATCGCGGCACCCGGCGCGTGCTGATCGTGGTGGCCGATAATGGTCCGGGCGTCGAGGCGGCCTTGCTGCCGCATATCTTCGACCGCCATGTGTCGTTCCGCGACCGCAGCCGCAGCGATGCGGTCGCCGCCGGCAGCGGCGGCAATTTCGGCCTCGGCCTGTGGGTGGCGAAGCGCAACATGGAATCGGTCGGCGGCACCATCGAAGCGGCCAACCGGCGCGGCGGCGGCTTCATCGTCACGCTCGGCCTGCCGTTGGCCTAGAAGATCGCGCTTACAGCACCATGCGGTCGCGCTGCTGGCGGCGCCAGGCAAAGGCCAGCAATCCGCCGCCGATCAGCAGCGCCAGGAGGCCGAGCACCCAGGTGGCGGCCAGCGCCACCGCATCGGGAAACAGCACCAGCAGCAGGCCGATCGCCAGCAACGCCATACCGCCGCGACTGAGTGGCCAGCCGGCGACCTGCTTGCGCATCTGCAGGCTATGCGCGATGGCGATCAGGCCGAACAGCACCAGCCAGGCGGCCAGCACGTAAATCAGCAGCGTGACGGTGGCCTGCGGCCACAGCACGCTGACCAGGCCGACGATCAGCCCGGTAATGCCGGTGGCGATCAGGATGCTGCGGCTCGGCATGCCGGCGGGAAGCCGCAGCGCCAGCAGCAGCGTGACGGCACCGTCGAGCAGCGCATAGGCGCCGAACAGCATGACCAGCGCCGACAGGCTGATCCCGGGCCAGAAGATCGCCACCAGACCGAAGACGATGGCGGCGGCGCCGCGCAGCACCACCAGCCACCAGGTCCGGCGCGGCATCGGCGCGGCGGCGCCGGGCCGCATGCGTTCAATGATCGGATCCCGATCCTGATTCAGACTGTCGTGGTTCATGCCGGTCAGTATAGCGACCGAGTTGCCGATTGTCGCGCCGGGGCGCGCGCGCTACCCTTGGCGGCATGACAGACCTTTCCGCCTTTATCGCCGGCCTGCCCAAGGCCGAACTGCATATGCATATCGAGGGCAGTTTCGAGCCCGAACTGATGTATGCCCTGGCGCAGCGCAACGGCCTGCGCTTTGCCTATGCCTCGGTCGAGGCGCTGCGCGCCGCGTATAAGTTCGGCAACCTGCAGGATTTCCTCGATCTGTATTACCAGGGCATGGGCGTGCTGCTGACCGAGCAGGATTTCTACGACCTCGCCATGGCCTATTTCCGCCGCGCCGCCGCGCAGACTGTCCGCCACGCGGAAATCATGTTCGATCCGCAGGGCCATACCGACCGCGGCGTCCCGTTCAAAACCGTGATCGACGGGCTGTGGCGCGCCAAGGCGGATGCCGAACGGCAGTTCGGCATGACGATCAGCCTGATCCTGAGCTTCCTGCGGCATCTGGATGAAGCCAGCGCCTTAAAAACACTGGAAGACGCATTGCCCTGGCGCGACCGCTTCATCGCGGTCGGGCTCGATTCCTCCGAAAAGGGCCATCCGCCGTCGAAGTTCAAAACCGTATTTGCCCGCGCCAATGCACTCGGCCTCAAAGCCGTGGCGCACGCCGGCGAAGAAGGCCCGCCCGAATATGTCTGGGAAGCGCTCGATCTGCTGCGCGTGCATCGCATCGATCACGGCAACCGCGCGCTGGAAGACGCGGCGCTGGTGGCGCGGCTGGTGCGTGAGCAGATGCCGCTCACCGTCTGCCCGCTCTCCAACCTGCGGCTCTGCGTGGTGGAGGATATGACACAGCATCCGCTGCGCCGCATGCTGCAGGCCGGGCTGGTGGCGACGGTGAATTCCGACGACCCGGCCTATTTCGGCGGCTATGTGAACGAGAACTACAATGCCGTGCAGCAGGCGCTGGATTTAACTCGCGACGAGATCGTGACGCTGGCCGAGAACGGTTTCCGCGCGGCCTTCATCGACGAGGCGGCGCAGCAGCGACATATTGCGGCGCTGAGGGCGTATGCCAAGGCGGGGTGAGTAGGGGGCCAGGCATTCGTCGGGAGGTACTGATTCCGCGGACGGCGTGACGGTTGGTGATTGTAGGCGCGGGGTGCGGGTCACCTAAAGCAACTCACCACCTACGGGGGAGATATTGATGACAAAAAAATACCAGGTATTTATTTCATCGACCTTTCGCGATCTTGCCGAAGAACGGCAGGCGATTACTAAGATGATCCTCGATCTCGGCCATATTCCCTCGGGCATGGAGTTATTTCCCGCTGCTGACATGGAACAATTTACCTATATCAAGCGCGTGATAGATGAATGCGATTATTATGTTTTGGTTATCGGCGCGCGATATGGATCGGTTGACAGTGAAGGCGTCAGTTTTACAGAGCGCGAGTACGACTATGCGGTTGAGACCGGGAAAACGGTGCTAGCGTTCATACATGATGATACATCAAATATTGTTGTCGCGAAATCGGATGTAGTGCCTGATATCGTTGCAAAGCTTGAAGCCTTTAGACAAAAAGTTCGTACTGGACGACTGGTCAAATTTTGGAACAACCGAGAGAATCTACAAACAGCCTTTACAGTCTCGTTCGTAGCCGCAATTGGGCAGTTTCCTGCAGTGGGTTGGATTCGTGGCAATGCCGCTGCAAGCGAAGATTTGTTGAATCAACTTAACTCACTCCGCAATCAGAATGACATACTGACAAAGGAGGTTATTAATTTACGATCTCTTACCCAGCCTCGTCTTGATGGATTGGCGAATCTGGAAGATAAGTTCGCTATTACCTGCAACTGGACCTACAGCTATCATGGGCGCACTATTCCACACAGCGAACAAGTCATCGTTACTTGGCGTTTTATATTCATCGGCGCATGCGCGGAGCTAATCAGCCCGAAAACCCCCGAGATCGTAAAATTCAATCTGCAGAAGCATATTGCGGAAACGCATAGCAAAATCTCAGAGTATGCAAAGATTCCCGATAGCGAGTTTAATCAGATAAAGTTTCATTTGGCCGCGCTTGGCTTGGTGCAACTTTACTCTGCCAATACTGTGAAGGGCGGAGTGCACGAATTTATGGGCCTCACCGATACTGGTATGCAACGCCTTAAAGAGTGCCTCGCAGTGAAAAAAACTGAGCTTCCGTAAAAAATAGATTCACCGTGCAGCAGGCGCTGGAGTTAAGCCGCGACATATTGCGGCGCTGCGGGGGTATGCGGCGGCGGGGTGAGTTGAAAAGGTCTGATCAACACGCCGGTCGACGGGAGCATGCTCTCACTTCAGATGCCCGTCATGCATAAGGCTTAGATTAAGGTCGTTGAGTGGCTCAAACGGGTCAATTTCGGCTCCCCAAATATTTCTACGTTCGTCAGACGACAACCCCCAAAAACTTTGAAGGGCCGCATTATTTCCAAAATGCCCCCACAGTTTATCGTTGATCAAAATTCTCGATAGCGCCTTACGCACGATGTACTCAGCGACAGCTTCTTTCCTTAGCAAATCAAGGCGGACTTGCCGATCGAATACCTCGACGTAGCGGCTCTCGTGAAGGTGCTCAACGTTACTGCGGATATCATATAGCTCCCCAAAAAAGTCGTGATGCCTGGGCCCCACAAACAATTCGGTCCGGCTCTTAAATTGTCGCTTCGTATCGCCAGATTTCGGAACGATCAGGCCTTCGATGCAACGGCAGTACTGATGTATGCGGTCTAGAATTAGTTCGATCGTTCGAGCGCGAAGGTAGATGTCCAAAGTTCGAAAGAACCGCCACATATTGACGGAATGCTCCTTTGTCGACATCAGAGCTAGCTTCTCGCATATTTTTGCAGCGAGAATGATGTCTTGGCCAAAAACAGGTGGGTAAGGCCGGGCAGGCTGTGGCAGCGGAATGTCGAAATCATATTTCTGACGAATGTCGATTTCACCCTCACGCATAGAACCGCTCAGCATGACTGGCTCATGAGACGGCGAGAACATCGCCGCAAGAAGCAGTCCAGTGTAGAACTGCGTAGCGCGCAGTTGGAGCGCCATATCCTCTTCGTTGACGATCCCGGGATGGTTCGACTGCATTTTGCTAATGAGGAAAAGATTGCAGTCTGCTAGCTGATTGGAGCGGATGGTCCCTAACCATTCACGCCAATTCGGACTGATGGGAAACCCATAGTCGACTCGGGCCCATATATTATGTCCGATTTGCTCAGGGGGATTTGGTCCTTCGAACTTAACTTGAAGTCCAACGAGTGCGTACTTCTCACCTTCAGCCAGCCACGACACACGGCGTCCCTCCCCACATCGTTCAATACAACTTAATCGATACGGGACACCGGTTTCACGAGGCAGCTTCTTGAAAAAAGAACAAAACAGGAATATACTTATACTGCCGGTGTTGGCCATTGTGAATACGCACGTATGCATCACCGCCAGACTTCAGGGTGGCGAGTGCGGATTGCAGGCCCGGACAATGAGACGACGAACCAACCGCTGCGACCCCGGACGACGCGATGCCAACCGGTCTGAACCTGACCGGAGTAAGCGTCGGCGAGCGCGGAATAAGGGTCGGATAAGCCGAAATAAGCCTGCAATAAGGGTCAAATAAGCAAAAATAAGCCGGAATAAGCCTCGGATAAGCCGGCATAAGGCACAGCAAAGGCAGCCTAAGGCATTGATATTTCTGGACTCCGCCCGCAGTCGTGCCGTGGAAGCCTGTTGCGGGGGCCTTTCCCGCGCGTTTCGGCCGTCAGCGTTTCGCGCCCGCCCGCGTCACCGCGTCCAGCAGCCAGTCGCGGAAGGCGCGGAGCGCCGGGTCGTTGCGCCGCGCCTCAGGGTAAAACAGGCAATAAGCCTGCTTGCTGCCGATGCTCTGCTCAAACGGCGTCACCAGGCTGCCATCGGCCAGTTCTGGCTCCACCAAAAAGCGCGGCACGATGGCGGCGCCGAGGCCCACCACCGCCGCCTGCACCACCATGGCGAACTGGCCATAGCGCGGGCCCAGCGGCACGGCGGGCGCGGCCACTTCGGCGGCGGCAAACCAGTCGGCCCAGGCCGAGGGCCGCGTTGATTGCTGCAACAGCGGCAGCTTGAACAGGTCTTCCGGCTTTTTCACGCGATGCTTCGCCAGCAGCTTTTTCGACGCCACCGGCACCAGCTCTTCCTCGATCAGCCGGTCGACCCCCGCGCCGGGCCAGACCGGATCGCCGAACGAGATCGCGGCATCCAGCGGCTCGGCGGCGAAGTCGAAGGTCTCGATGCGCGT
>VFQR01000290.1_pt1 | contig 88050 bp, 78 predicted proteins | sample 3512321 | NCBI WGS metagenome assembly VFQR01 (sample SAMN10412374, study PRJNA504923) | tailings metagenome | isolation source: Relicate 3 Philex TSF1 revegetated site | place: Philippines: Tuba, Benguet | collected 2017-08-29 | reverse complement strand
ACCCAGAACCCGATCGAGAGCGAGGGCGTCTACCCGCTCCCCGAGGCCCAGGTCGACCGCTTCGCCATGAAGCTCGTCGTGGGGTACCCGTCGGTGAGCGACGAGGAGGAGATCGTGCGCCGCATGGCCTCCGACCCGCCCGAGCCGCGCCAGCTCCTCGACCCGCAGCAGATCATCGAGCTGCAGGAGACGGCGGACACCGTCTTCGTGGACCACCGGGTCCGCGCCTACGCGGTGCGCCTGGTCAACGCGACGCGCAACCCGTCGTCGGAGGGCCTGGGCCACCTCGACCCGTACCTCGACCTCGGCGGCTCGCCCCGCGCCTCGCTCGCCCTCATCCGCGGCGGCCGCGCGCTGGCCGTGATGCGCGGGCGCACCTACGTCATGCCCGAGGACGTCCACTCCCTCTTCCACGACGTGCTCCGTCACCGCATCGTGCTCTCGTACGAGGCGCTCGCCGCCGACGTGCAGCCCGACCAGGTGCTCGACGCGATCATCGACGCCATCCCCCAGCCCCAGGTCGAGCTCGGCAGTGGCCGCTCCGTCGGCTAGCTCCGCCGCCGACCCCCTGCTGCGGCGGGTCGAGCTCCGCGTCGCGCGGCGGCTCGACGGCCTCCTCCAGGGCGAGCGGCAGGGCCGTCGGCCCGGGCCGGGCGGCGAGCCCGCGCTCACGCGCGCCTACGAGGACGGCGACGACGTCCGCTGGGTCGACTGGCCGCTGAGCGCCCGCATGGGATCGCCCATGGTGCGCGTGCCCGAGATCGAGCCCGTGCTGACCGCGTGGGCGCTCGTCGACCGCTCGCCGTCGATGTCCTTCGGGACCGAGGGCGAGACGAAGGAGGCGCTCGCCCGCGAGGTGCTCGCCGGCGTGGGGGTCGTGCTGCGCCGCCGCGGCGACCGGCTCGGCGTGCTCGCCACGGCCTCCGGCGACATCGACGTGGTGCGCCCCCCGCGGGCGGACCGGCGCGGCCTCATCGCGGCGCTCGCCGCGGTCGACCGGGTGCGCCCGGCCGGCGGTGAGGGCGGCGGCCGCACGGACCTCGTCCGCGCGATCTCGGCCCTCGGCCGCATCGCGCGTCACCGCGGGGCCGTCGTCATCATCTCCGACTTCCCGCTCCAGCCCGGGCTCGAGCAGTCGCTCGGGGCCCTGGGCCGGCGGCACGAGGTCATCGCCATCGAGGTCCGCGACGGCCGCGAGCGCGACCTGCCCGACGTCGGGCCCGTCCAGCTCCGCGACATGGAGACCGGCCGGCGCCGGCTCGTGGACACCTCGGACCCGCGTTTCCGCACGCGCTTCGCCGCCGAGGTGGAGGCCACCGACCGCGCCCGCGAGGCCCTCCTCGCACGCGCGGGTGCACGTCACGTGATCGCCCAGACCGGGCGCGACTGGGTGCTGCCGCTGGCCCGCACGCTGGGCCGGCCCACCCGCCGCCGCGCCGTGGGGGCGCACGGGTGACGTTCCAGCAGCCGCTCATGCTGCTGGCGCTGCTCGCCGTCCCGCTCGTCGCCGCCCTCGTGTGGTGGTGGCGGAAGCGGCGGCCGGCCGCGGGCATCCCGTATCCGGACATCGACGTCATCGCCCGCAGCGACCCGGGCCCGCGCCTGCGCCGCTTCATCCCGCTGACACTGGCCCTGCTCGCCCTCACCGGCTTCGTGTTCGCCCTCGCCCAGCCCGAGGTGTGGCGCGACGAGCCGCGCGAGCGCGCGACCATCATGCTCGCCATCGACGTGTCCGGCTCCATGGCCGCGACCGACGTCGAGCCGTTCCGCCTCCAGGCCGCCCAGGACGCCGCGAAGAAGTTCGCCGAGGAGGTGCCGCGCCAGTACCAGGTGGGCCTCGTCTCGTTCTCCGGCTCGGCGAACCTGCTCGTGGCCCCCACGACCGACCGGGCGGCGCTGAGCCGCGCCATCGACGGCCTCATCCCGGACGGGGCGACCGCGGTGGGCGAGGCGATCGAGACCTCCCTCGACGCGATCCGCTCCACGCAGACCGGCTTCGGCGACGACGAGAACAAGCAGCTCGAGGCCGCCCGCATCGTGGTGCTCTCGGACGGCGCGACCACCGTCGGCATCCCGCCCGCCCTCGCGGCGCAGGATGCCCGTGACGCCGGCGTGCCCGTCTACACCGTCTCGCTGGGCACGCCCGGCGGCGTGCTCGACAACGGCCAGCCCGTCCCGCCGGACAACGCGGGCATGCAGGCGATCGCCGACATCACCGGCGGCGAGGCCTACCAGAGCGAGGACGCCGAGTCGGTGAGCGACGTCTACGAGCGGCTCGGCTCGTTCATCGGGACCGAGCGCGTGCGCTCCGAGGTCACGGCCTGGCCGATCGCGATCGGCGCCCTCCTGCTCATCCTCGCCGGGGCGGCCGCCTGGCGCATGAGCCCCCGCCTGTCATGACGTGGCAGTCGCCGGGGTGGCTCTGGGCCCTCCTCCTCCTTCCCGTCCTGGCCGCCGGCCTGGTCATGTGGGCGCGCTCGTCGCGCAGCGCGGCGCAGCGCTGGTCCGACCCGGCGGTGATGGCCGTGGGACCGGCGCCGCGCACACGCCGCATGCGGACCGCCGCCGCCGTCGTCGCCCTGCTCGCCGTGGGCGCGGGCGCCGTCGCCATGGCCCGCCCGTCCGTCTACGAGACCGGCGAGGAGACGCGCTCGAGCGTGATGCTGACGATCGACGTGTCCGAGTCGATGGTGAAGACCGACCTCGAGCCGTCGCGCCTCGCCGCCGCCGTCGACGCCGCCGAGCGCTTCGCCGACGAGGCGCCGGAGTCCACCTCCATCGGGGTCACGACCTTCGCCGACAGCGCGCAGGTGCTGCTCTCGCCGACGCTGGACCGGAACCGCCTCCACGCCGTGCTCGACACGATCACGGAGACGCGCGTGGGCACCGCCCTCGGCGAGGCCGTGACCACCTCGCTCGCGTCCCTCGTGTCGGTGGGCGCCGTGGCCGACCCGCCGCCGTCCGACCCGTCCGACTCGCCGGGCCGCATCCTGGTGCTCACCGACGGCGCCAACTCGATCCGGAAGGCCACGAGCCCCGAGGCGGCCGCCGAGCGCGCCGCCGCGGCGGGCGTGCCGGTCTACACCATCCTCCTCGGGGACGACCCGGGCCGGCCGGACCAGCCGCTGCCCGAGGAGACGCTCTCGGCGATGTCCACCCGCACCGGCGGGATCTTCGCCCAGACCACGACGACGCCCGACCTGCAGGCCGTGTTCGGCGACATCGGGTCCATCGTGGCGCCGGTGGAGCGGCTCCGTGAGCTGACCGTCTGGGTGGCCGCGATCGCCCTCGGCCTGCTGCTCCTGGCGGGGGTGCTCGCCGGGCTCGCACGACCCCGTCCGCCGCGTCTCGGAGCGCCGCGAGCGGCCTGAAACCCCACCTGCAACGTTGCATCTGCAGGTTGTTGCAGGTTCGGGCACCCAGGCGGGGGTGACGGAACCGCCGACGCGGGGGAGGGTTTCGCCGTACGGGACCGCATCAGGCGGTCCGCGGACCGTGCGAAAGGCGAGGCGTGATGAGACGAGGTCCTCTGGGCCGGCTGCGGGGCATGGCGCTGCTCGCGCTGGTGGTGGGACTGGCGGTGCCCGCGGTGGCGTCCGCCGTCGGCATCACGCTGAACCGCGCTCCGGCCCCGCCGCAGGCGATCCAGCGCGGCGTCGGCATCCAGCAGGTCGACTTCTCGATCACCTACCAGACGGTGGCGCAGAGCTGGCAGCTCCGCTTCTCCGACCCGGTGGGCAACGTCGTGACGTCGGAGACCGCGAACGTCGCCGGCATCCCGAGCCCGATCAACGCGGCGCGGCAGTTCGCGCCGACCGCGAGCGCTCCCGTGGGCCGCTACCGGGCGACCGTGGACTTCTACTCCACGCCCAGCAACCTGGAGGCCTCGGCCCTCGTCACCTTCGACGTGGCCGACGCGCTCGGGACGCTGCAGCTCATCAAGTTCGAGGACATCAACGGCAACGGCACGCGCGACGTCGGTGAGCCCGGGGTCCCGGGCTGGACGTTCCGCCTGACGAACCCGCAGAACAACGGCTCGGTCGCCTCGACCGGCGCCGACGGCACGGTCACCATCCCGAGCGTCCCCGCCGGCGTGTGGACCGTCGAGGAGGTCGTGGACCCGGCGTGGGTCGCGATCACCCCGGTCATCGGCCAGGTGACCGTCCCGGTGAACGGCATGGGCACCTTCCAGGCCGGCAACGTGCGGCCCGCCCCGATCAGCGGCGTGGTCTACATCGACACGAACCGCAACGGCGTCCGCGACGCCGGCGAGGTCGGCCGCGCCGGCGTGAAGCTCACGCTGACCGGCACGCGGCCCGGCGGCATCACGGTGACGACCCGCGAGGTGCTCTCCGGCGCCGACGGCTCGTACAGCTTCCCCGGCCTGCTCCCCGGCTCCTACGCCGTGTCCGTCGCGGTCCCGGGTGGCCTGACCGCCACGAGCCCGCGCCAGATCACCGGCATCGGCATCACCTCCGGCACCGGCAGCCCGAACAACAACTTCGGCCTCGCCTCCGGTGGCGGCGGCAGCGCGCAGGGCGGCCCGACGCCGAACATCGGCATCACGAAGACCGGCCCGGCCACGGCCCGCGCCGGCTCGACGTTCACGTACCGCATCACGGTCCGGAACCGCTCCTCGTTCCCGGCCACCAACGTCGAGGTGACCGACCTCGTCCCGGCGACGCTCACCCTGGTGCGCATCCCGTCCGGGGCCACGATCCGCAACGGCGTCGTCACCTGGCGCGTCGGCACCCTCGCGGCCGGCGGCTCCAAGACCCTGTCGATGCCGGTCCGGGTGAACCCGAACGTCACCGGCACGATCCGGAACACGGCGACCGTGACGGCCGACAACCTCCCGCCGCGCCGCTCCACGGCGACCACCCGCGTCACCGGCCCGAAGCCGGTGGCCCGCACCGGGGGCGTGACCGGCTGATGGGGCCCCAGCGTCCGCGCACGGCGTCCCGCGTGATGCGGGGCGCCGGCGCGCTGGCCGTCGGCTGCGCGCTGGCCGTCACGGCCTTCGTGGGCACGGCCGGCGCCGGCCCCGCCGCGTCCGGCACGCGGGCGGCCACCGCCACGACCATGGCGACGGCGAACGCGCCCGTCGCGAGCCGCCCGACCACCCGTGAGGCGTGGACGGCGCGCATCGTCATCCCGGTGCACGCCCGCTCGGCCCCGAAGGCGTCGGCGCGCAGGGTCGCGAAGGTCGACGCCATCGCGCCGTACAACAAGGGCCCGCACGTCCTCCTCGTCCTGGCGGCGCGGTCGACGAAGCAGGGCGTCTGGTACCGGGTGCTGCTCAACAACCGCCCGAACGACGCCGCCGGGTGGGTCCCGGCCGAGGCCGTCCGGGTGGAGAAGACCCCGTACCGGATCGTCGTCCACATCGGCGCCCGCTCCCTCGAGCTGCTGAAGGGCGGCAAGCGCCTGGGCAAGTGGACGGTCGCGGTCGGCTCGACCGCAAACCCGACCCCGGTGGGCCGCTTCGCGCTCTCCGAGGTCGTGAAGCAGGCGAACCCGTCCGGCTTCTTCGGCACCTACATCCTCACGCTCAGCGCCCACTCGGAGCACCTGTCGGACTTCGACGGCGGCGACGGGCGCGTGGCCCTTCATGGCACGAACCGGGCGAGCCTGCTCGGCCAGGCCGTCAGCCACGGCTGCGTCCGGCTCGCCAACGCGGTCGCGACGCGCATCGGCCGCACCGTCCCCGCGGGTGCGCCGGTGGACATCCTGCCCTAGCCCCGTCCGTATCCACCCGGCCGGCTTGGCCCGGCCGGGTGGCGGACCGTAGGGTCGCGCGGTGCGCGCAGCCGTCCGGAGAGGGGCGGCGGTCGTACTCGCCGCGGTGCTCGTGCCCGTGGGGGTCGCGTCCGCCGCGGTGCAGGAGGGGTCCCGGAGCGACGTCCCCGGCGACGTCGGGGTCGTCCCGTCCTCCACCGTCGGCCTCGACATCGTGGACATCCGGGCGCGGCACGACACCGCCGGATCGACGTCGGTCGCCGTGAGGCTCGCCGGGCCGCCCTCGCAGAACCCGGTCGGGCGCCTCGTGATCTCGGTGGGCACGTCCGATGGCCTCGACTGCGTGCCGCCCCAGGTCGGGCTCACGACGACCACGACGGGCACCACCGCCGAGGCGGCGAGCATCCCGGCGCCCGGCCAGGTCCAATTGATCCCGGCGACACGGTCCTTCGATCCCGCCACGAACACGATCACCCTCACGGCGTCCGGGGCCATCCCGGGCGGGGGCAACGCGCGGTGCGCCTATGCGGTGATGCGCGAGGACGTGCCCACGAACCCGCGGAACTACGACGTCACGGGCGTCGCGACGATGCTCGACGCCACCCCGCCGGCGCCGACGCCCCCGGCGGCGCCCACGCCGCCGACCCCGGCCGAGCCGGTGCCGGTGCCGACACCCGTGGCGGGGGTGAAGGCGTACAAGGCCCCGAAGGCCCCGCCCGCGCGGGCGCTGAGCCGGCCGGGGCGGACGGTGCTCTACGGCATCTGCGGCGTGTCGCTCTGCCGGGTCGACCCGGCCACGCGGAAGCGCGCCGTGCTGCGGAAGGGCACCAAGAAGGTGCCGGTGACGGGTGTGTCCGCGTCGGCCCGCGGCCAGGTGGTGGCCTTCTCCCACAAGGGCTCGGTGTTCCGGGGCGTCCGCGACGGGCGCCGTCCCGTGGAGCTCGGCAGCGGCTCGTTGCCCGAGGTGCGCGCCGACGGCGCGGCCGTGTCCTGGCAGGACTTCCGCCAGGTCCCGAACGGCCCCCGCTGCTACGCCAACCCCTTCGGCGGCCCGCTCACCTGCGACTACGTGACCGGGTTCCGGTACGTGTACGACGCCCTGTACCGGTCGCCGGGTGACGAGAAGGCGCGGACGCTGACGCGGGCCGACGCGTTCGCCTGGCTACGGGGGATGGCCCTGGTGGTCGAGTCGGACGACGGCTCCGACGCCACCTACGTGTGCACGGCCGGCGCGGAGGGCGAGTGCGCCGCCCCGGTGGCCCAGAGCGCGACGGAGGCGTTGTCCCAGCCGGCCGCGTCGCCCGACGGGCGCTGGATCGCCGTCGTGGCCGCCCCGATCCCCGCGCAGGGCGCGGACCCCGCCACCCGCGGCTCCATCGTCCTCTACGACGCCCGGAGCGGGGTGCGGAGGAAGGTGCTCACGAGGGTCCGGGCCGACTCGACCCCCGTCTTCTCGCCGGACAGCCGGCAGGTCGCCTTCAACCGCGACGGCGGCGTCTGGGCCGTCCCGGTCACCGGCGGGCGGGCGAAGCTCGTCGCCCCCCGGCTGAAGCTGACCGCCCCCAGCTGGAGCCTCGCCGGCTGAACCCCCTGAGGGTGGTGGAGGCGGGCGCAGCCACCGTCCCTCGCGGAACCACCTGCGCATGGTGACGACCGAGGGCGCGCGGGCCTCGCCGGCGGCGACGCGTCGGCGGAGACGGGAGATCACCGAGGCGGGCGGCTCGCCCGCAGCCCAGGCGGCCTCCGCCTCCTGGCGGAGGTCCGGCCACGTGTACGACCCACACCGCGGCCTGTCCGGCACCGGGGTGACGATCCGCTTGCGATGCAGATCCAAGGCCCTGTGGCGGCGGGACGTCATGCACCCCGCCCCCTTCCACACATGCATCAACGACACGATCAGATCCCGCCCCACCCGGGACGTCAGGAACGCCTGATCCCTGTGCTCAGCACACAGCCACACCTTCACCCCACAGGGAAGATGCAGCTCGGCCCGCGGACCACGCCCGGGGCCGACGCAGATGACGCACGGAGGCCGGTTCCCCAACCTGGCGCCCTTGTAGAGACTCCTCGCCACCACCCGAGCGTGCCCCAGGGACGTGTGACGGATCGACACCGAGGAGTGCCGCAACCGTGACCGGCGTGTGCCGGTCCATTCGCGATCGATCGCGGCCTCCGCGACCGAGTGAACGACGGACGAAACGGAGCGGTGGGGCGGCGGACCACCCGGACTCAGTCCGGGGAGAGGAGCTCCGCGGGGTGGGCGACCCGGATGTCGGAGCCGATCTCCTTCAGGCCGGCGGCGATCTGGATGGCGCAGCCCGAGTTCGCGACCGCCACGACGGGGGCGCCGGTGGCGGCGATGGCCTCCGCCTTCTGCCTCCTGAGCTGCCCCGACATCTCCGGTTGGAGCACGCTGTAGAGGCCGGCGGCGCCGCAGCAGCGGCCGCCGTCGCCGAGGTCTACGCAGTGGGCGCCCGCGTCGCGGAGCATCCCGCGCGGCTCGATGCGCTGGGCGTGGAGGTGGTGGCAGCAGTCGTGGACGGCGACGGGGCCGAGGCCGCGGTCGCGTGGGGGCGGGGTGAGCTCGATGAGGTCGCGCGTCATATGGGCCACGCGCTCCGCCCGCTCCGCCCAGCCGGGCTCGCCGGCGAGCAGCTCGCCGTAGGTCTTCACGTGCGCCGAGCAGCCGGAGCCGTTGACCACCACGACCTCGCCGGCCTCCATCTCCCGGATCCGCTGCTTCGCGAGCTTCCGGGCCGTGGCGGGCTGGCCGTAGTGCATCGCCAGGGCGCCGCAGCACCCCCCGGCCTTCGTGCGCTCGGCGCGGTAGCCGGCGTCGGCCACCACCCGCATCGTCGCGCGCTGGACGGGCCGGAAGGCCACGTCCATCACGCAGCCGGACAGGACCTTGGCGACGGGGCCGCTGCCCAGGGTCACGGGAATCGGCGTCCGCAGCTCGGCGATCGAGGCCGGCGGTGTGGACGTGCGCTGCGCCTCCGGGGCGAGGCGGTCGAGCCGCAGGGCGCGGGCGACCGCGAGGCCCCAGCCGGCCGCGAACACGAGACGGGGCCGGGGGAGCAGGCCGGTCAGGGCGGCCTTGCGGATGCCCCGGGCGGGCGCCGGACGGGTGGGCTCGGCCTGCGCGCGGGCCCCCTCGATCATGCGTCCGAAGGGCACGCCGCTGGGGCACGCCGCCTCGCAGGCGCGGCATGCGAGGCACTCGTCCATCATCGTCGTGAAGGACTCGTCGACCTCGGCGAGGCCCTCCTCCACCGCCCGCATCGCGGCGATGCGGCCGCGGGGCGACGCCGTCTCGCGCCCGGTGAGGCGGAAGGTGGGGCAGTGCGGCAGGCAGAGCCCGCACGACACGCACTTGACCACGTCCTCCTCGGCCGGCGCGAGCCGCGTCGGGTCCCACCCGGGTGTCACGCCCACGGCACCAGCCTCCGGTTCAGGATGCCCGCCGGGTCGAACGCGTCGCGCAGCCGGCGCATCAGGTGGACCCCGGGGGGCGGGGGACCCCACGGGTCGTCACGCATCTCATCCGGGGCGTCGCGCACCTGGGCGTGCCCGCCGAGCCCCACGGCCCAGTCGCGCACCCGGCTCACGCCGGCCGCGTCGGGCACGGCGACGAGGCAGATCCCCACGCCCATCCACGCCTCGTAGGGGAGGCCGGCGTCCTCGAGCCGGGCGGCAAGCTCGCCCAGGCGCGGTGACGGGACGCCCGCCTCCACGATGCCGACCCCCTCCGGCTCCGGCGGCGGGTCGCCGGCGGTCATGCCCTCGGGCGGGCGGACGTCGTCGGGCGGCCCGGCCAGCTCCACGTCGAGGCGGCCGGGGGTGAGGAGGACGGCCACGGGGCGGCCGAACCCTCGCTCGACCGCACCCCCCTCGATCAAGTGATCGCCGAGGGACGCGGACCCATCGAGGCCCAGCAGGTACCGGGAGAGCTCGATGCGGTCGGGGAGGGGGGCCTCCAGGCCGAACCAGCCCTGGGCGGCGGGGACGGGCCAGAGCTTGAGCGTCACCTGGGTGATCACGCCGAGCGTGCCGTGGGCGCCGACGGCCAGGCGGGGGAGGTCGAAGCCGGAGACGCCCTTCACCGTGCGCCCTCCGGCGGTCACGAGGCGCCCGTCTCCGGTCGCGACCACCATTTGCAGGACGGAGTCGCGGACGGGGCCGGAGCGCAGGCGGGCCCGGGACGAGGAGGCGGTGGCGAGCACGCCGCCCACCGTCGAGCCGGGGCGGATCTGCGCCTGCGGCCACGCCTGGCCGGCGCTGGCGGCGAGGGCGGCGGCGTCCGCCGCGGGCATGCCCGCCTCCACGGTCAGCGTCAGGTCCTCGGGTTCGTGCGCGATCACTTGATCGAGCCCGGCGGTGTTCAGTGAGAGATCACCCGCGTCCGCGGACGCCGGCCGTCCGGCGCGCGAGCGGGTCCCCCCGCCCACCACCTCCACCGGGGTCCCGGCGGCGCTCGCGTCCCGCAGCGCGGCGGCCAGCTCCTCCTGGCTCCCGGGGATCAGGGTGGCCGGGGTCACAGCCAGGTCCCGGGCGGCAGCGATCCGGCATCCAGGACGAGCTCGCCACAGCGGCTGCCGACGGGGAGGACCTTCGCCGGGTTCATGCGCCCCTCGGGGTCGAAGGCGTCCCGCGCGCGCGCCTGGGCGTCGAGATCGACCGCACTGAAGGTGAGCGGCATGAAGTCCCGCTTCTCCAGCCCGATGCCGTGCTCGCCGCTCAGCACGCCACCGACCGCGACGCAGGCCTCGATGATCTTCGTCCCGGCGGCGTGGACCCGCTCCACCTGCTCGGCGTCCCGCCGGTCGAAGGCGATGAGGGGGTGGAGGTTGCCGTCCCCGGCGTGGAAGACGTTCATGATCACCAGGTCGAACTCCGTGGCGATCTCACCGATGCGCTCCAGGATGGGCACGAGCTGGGTGCGGGGGACGACGCAGTCGTGCAGGTAGTAGTTCGGCGCCACCCGGGCCACCGCGCCGAACGCGCTCTTGCGCGCCTTCCAGAACAGCGCCCGCTCGGCCTCGTCGCGCGCCACGCGCACCTGCCGCGCGCCGGTCCGGGCGCCCACGGCCTCCACCACGGCGACGTGGGCGGCCACCTCGGCCGGCGTCCCGTCCACCTCGACGAGCAGCATCGCCGCGGCGTCGACGGGGAGGTCCGCGTGGACGAACGCCTCCACGGCGATCGTCATCGTGCGGTCCATCATCTCCATCGCCGCGGGGATGACCCCGCCGGAGATGATCCCGCCCACCGCCTCGCCGGCCTGCCGCACCGTGGGGAAGTCGAGGAGCATCGTGCGCACCTCGGCCGGGTTCCGCATGAGCCGCACCGTCACCTCGGTCACGATGCCGAGCGTCCCCTCACCGCCCACCACGAAGCCGCGCAGGTCGTACCCGGGCGGGTCGGGGGCGGTGCCGCCCAGCCGCAGCACCTCGCCGTCGGCCAGGACGATCTCCATCCCCATGACGTGCTGGGCCGTCACGCCGGACGCCAGGCAGTGGGGCCCGCCCGCGTTCGTCGCCACGTTGCCGCCGATCGAGCAGGCCTGCTGGCTCGACGGGTCGGGCGCGTAGTGGAGGCCCAGGTGCCGCACCGCGGTGGAGAGGTCGAGGTTCAGCACCCCCGGCTCCACCCGGGCGCACGGCACCTCGGGGTCGACGTCGAGGATCCGGGTCATGCGGGCGACGGAGATCACCACCGCGTCGTCCAGCGGCACCGCGCCGCCACAGAGCCCCGTGCCGGACCCGCGCGGCACCACCGCCAGGTCGAGCTCGGCCGCCAGGCGGACGCACGCCGCCACCTCGGCCGTCGTCTCGGGCAGCACCACGAGGCCGCACTCGCCCTGCACGATCGAGCCGTCCCGCGCGTAGAGGCGCCGCTCCAGCGGATGGTCGATCACACGGCCGGGATCGAGGACCCGCTCGAAGCGCTCCCGCAACGTGCTCACCGGGACGGTCGCCACCCTCGCGAGGCTACCTCACGCCGAGCGCGCCGTGCCGCTCATGCGATCGGAGGGACCCCGTCCGCGGTCACGCCCGGACCGGGCCGCCCGTCCAGCACGGCCGCCGCGGCCCGCTCGCCGCCCTCGATCGCCTCGATCACCGCCGACCCCGGTGCGAGGTGCACCCCTCCGAGCTCGGCGAGCCACAACGCCGGTGCCCGCACCGCGGCCATCTGCGCCAGGTCGGCCAGCGGGTAGGCGCGCGGGATCCGCAGCACCTCCAGCGGCGTCGCGGCGCCCGGGTCGTCCAGCAGGCCGAGCGGCTCGTGGAGCGCCCGCGCGCACTCCGCCGCGAGGCCCTCGTCGTCGAGCGACCACACCGGGTCGTCCACGGTGGCCGCGCAGTAGCACTCGAGGCCGATGACGGTGCGGCCCGGCGGCGCCACGCCCGGGCTCCAGTTGACGGGCTCGAACATCCGCGCGAACGGGACCGCGGGGTCGTCGACCTGGATCCACGGCTCCTCGGTGAGCCGCTCCCGGTCGAGCACGAGGTAGACGATCGCGACCGCGCGCATCCGGATGCCGCGGGTCGTGGCGCCGGGCGGGGCGGGCGACAGCAGCCGCGCCGCCGCCCCGGCGGGCATCGCGACGACCGCGTCGGGGGACTCCACCCGCACGGGGCCGGTGGCGCCCGCGAGCCGCACCGCCGTGAGCCGCCCGTCGGGCACCTCGATCTCGTCGGCCGCAGTGCCGGTGCGCACCGTGGCGCCGGCGGCCGTCGCCGCGGCCGCCATCGCGTCCATCAGGCGGCCGATGCCGCCGACCGGGAACACGAAGCCGTCGGGCGCCGCCTGGTCCTCCAGGAGCCGCCGGGCCCGCTCGCCCGGGATGCTCTCGAGCGGCAGGCCGTCCACCTTCTCCAGGTACGGGCGCATAACGCGGTCGGTGAACGCGGCGCCGAACCGGGAGCCCAGCTCGCCGTAGGCGCTGCCGTCGGGCGCGACCGGGTCCGGCACCGCGTCCGGCCGCTGGTCGAGGTACCGCCCGCGCACCACCCGTCCGTCCCGCACGCAGGACACCGGGCGGTCCACCCGGTGCAGCTCCCCGTCCATCATCTCCTCGAGCCAGGCGAGGCGGGCGGGGTCGCGGACGAACGGGATGTGGCCGCCCACGTCGTAGGCGAAGCCGTCGCGCCGGTGGGTCACGCAGAGGCCGCCCACCACGGGGGCGGGGTCGGCCACCAGGACGCGGGCGCCCTCCCGGGAGAGGGCGAGCGCGGCGCCGAGCCCGGCGGGCCCGGCGCCCAGCACCACGGCGTCGACGTCGTTCACGGGAAGGAACCCTCCGCCGCCCCGGCGGGCCGCGTCAACACGCGCCGTCGGTACGACCGTCACGGGTGCCGATCGCGGGTCCTGGGCTATGCTCGCGGGCGGTGGGCGTCCGGGGGACATGCCGGTGAGAGTGGCCGCGCTGCTGATCGCGGCCCTCCTCGCCGTGCCCGCGTCGATCGCCCTGCTGCGGCCGCGCCGCGCGCCGGGCAGCCCGTCCGACGCCCCCCGCAAGCCGCTCGACGCGGTGTGGGCCGTCGTCCCGATCGTCCTCCTCGTCGTCCTGGCCGCCTTCTCCGCCGCCGCGTGACGACCCGCGCAGCCCCCGCGGCGCTCGCCACCCGGCCCCTGGCCGTGGTGGGCGACTACGTCCGCCTCACCAAGCCGCGCATCATCTCGCTGCTGCTCGTCACGACGGCGGGCGCGATGTTCGTGGCGGCGGGCGGCGTGCCGGGCGGCTGGCTCCTGTTCTGGACCATGGTCGGCGGCTACCTCGCCGCGGGCGGCGCGAACGCGATCAACCACTACATCGACCGCGACATCGACGGCCGCATGGCGCGGACGACCGAGCGGCCGGTGGTGTCCGGCCGGGTCGCCCCCGCGCGGGCCCTGGCGTTCGGCATCGTGCTCGGCCTGCTCAGCGCCCTCGTGCTGGGCCTCGCCGCCAACTGGCTGGCCGCCGCGCTCGCCCTCGTCGGCCTGGGCCTCTACGTGGGCGTCTACACGCTCTGGCTCAAGCGCACCTCGGTCCACAACATCGTCATCGGCGGCAGCGCCGGCGCCGTGCCCCCGCTCGTCGGCTGGGCGGCGGTGACCGGGGACCTGGGCCTCTCGGCCTGGCTCCTCTTCGCGATCGTCTTCTACTGGACCCCGCCGCACTTCTGGGCCCTCGCGCTCATCCTGCAGCGCGACTACGCCGCGGCCGGCGTCCCGATGCTCCCCGTTGTGAGCGGCATCCCCGAGACGAAGCGGCAGATCCTGCTCTGGACGTACGTGATGGTGGGCGTGACCCTGCTGCCGGTGGTCTCCGGCGCGGCCGGGATGCTCTACCTCGTGTCGGCGCTCGCGCTGGGCGCCGTCTTCATCGTGCTCGCGTGGCTGCTCGCGCGCGACCCGGGGATCGGCTGGGCGCGGGCGACGTTCCACTACTCGCTGCTGTACCTCGCCCTCATCTTCGTCGCGCTGGTACTCGACGCCGCGTAGGTTCGACTGATGGGCCGGGACCGGAGCGCATCATCGCGAGGGCCGGGCTTCCTGCTCTCCCCGCTCGGGATCGTCTTCATGACGGTCGTGATCGACCTGGTCGGCTTCGGGATCGTCCTGCCGATCCTGCCCCTGTGGGCCGAGACCTTCGGTGCCTCGCCGGTCCAGATCGGCCTCATCACCGCCTCGTACGCGGTCATGCAGCTCCTGTTCGCCCCGGTCTGGGGGCGCGTGTCCGACCGCGTCGGCCGCCGCCCGGTGATCCTGGTGTCGCTCGCGGGCAGCGCGGTGGCCGCGCTTCTGATCGGGTTGGCGGGAACGTTGCTCGTGCTGTTCCTCGCCCGGATCCTCCAGGGGATCGCCGGCGCGTCCTACGCCGCGGCCCAGGCCTACGTCGCCGACGTGACGACCCGCGAGGAGCGGGCGAAGGGCATGGGGATGATCGGCGCGGCCTTCGGCCTGGGCTTCGTGCTCGGCCCGGCGATCGGCGCCCTCTTCTCCTCCGTGGACGAGCGGCTCCCGTTCTTCGTCGCCGCGGGCCTCGCGGCGGCCAACCTCGTCCTCGCGTGGCTGCGCCTCCCGGAGTCGCGCAAGCCGGGCGCGGCCGCGGCCCCCGTGCCGCGGGCGAGCGTGGTGCGCCGGGCCCTCGCGTCCCCCGACCTCGGGCCCCTCGTGTGGATCTCCTTCGTCGCCACGCTCGCCTTCGTGGCGATGGAGGCGACGTTCGCGCTCTTCGGCGAGCGGCGCTTCGACTACTCCACCGCCCAGATCGGGCTCCTGTTCGTCTTCATCGGGGTGATCACCGTGGTCGCCCAGGGGTTCCTGGTCGGGCGCCTCGTGGAGCGGTGGGGGGAGGCCCGCATCCTCGTCGCCGGGCTCGCGGGGACGGCCGGCGGGCTCCTCGTGGTGGCCGCCGCGCACGACCTCTGGGTGCTGCTGCCCGGCCTCGCCCTGCTGGCGGCCGGATCGGGCCTCGCCTTCTCCACCACCACGGCGCTCATCTCCCTCTCGGCGGGCGAGCACGAGCAGGGCGCGACGCTCGGCCTCACCGCCTCCGTCGGCGGGGCCGCGCGGATCATCGCGCCGCTCGCCGCGACCGCCCTCTTCCAGCACGCGGGGATCGCGGTGCCCCTCATCGCGGGCGCGGCGATCACGGCCCTCACCGCCCTCGCCGCCGCGCGCCTGGTGGCGCGCCCGGCGGGCCGCGTCCCGGTCTCCGCCCGCGTGTCGGAATCCCCCTCGCCCAGGGACGTCTGACCCCTCACCGGGACCCGCTCACGCCGGAGGGCGCGTGATAGGTTGCCGCCCGTGCCGAGGAGCCGCCACACGGTCCCGCTGCTGATCCTGATCATCGTGATCGGCGCGGCGTCCGCAGCGACCGCCCTGTTGATCGACTGGCTTCCCGACCAGGCGTCGGAGCAGGCCTCCCGGGTGGACACCCTCCTCTGGTTCGTGGTCTGGGTGTCGCTCGCCCTGTTCACGGTCGTGATGGCCGTCCTGCTCTACTCGATCTGGCGCTTCCGGGTGCCGGAGGAGGACGACGAGGACGGGCCCCCGACCCACGGCAACACGCAGCTCGAGATCATCTGGACCATCGTCCCCGCGGTGCTCCTGGCCGTCGTGGCGGTCTGGGCCTACATCGTCCTCGCGGACAACGAGGCGCTCGCCGCGAAGGAGGACCGGATCACGATCGACGTCACGGCCGAGCAGTTCGCGTGGAGCTTCTCCTACCCGGACGACAACATCGCCTCCGGCGACCTGCGCGTCCCGGTCGGCAAGCAGCTCGAGCTCAAGATGCGCGCGAAGGACGTCATCCACGACTTCTACGTGACCGAGTGGAAGGTCAAGCAGGACGTCGTCCCCGGCATCACGACGAAGCTCATCGTGGACCCCGACAAGGTCGGGACCTACCAGATCATCTGCGCCGAGCTCTGCGGCGTCGGCCACGGGATCATGCGTGCGCGCGTGATCGTGATGGAGCAGGACGACTACGAGAGCTGGCTGGCCGACGCGAAGCGCGAGGTCGCCCAGCAGGCGGCCGCGGCCAACGCGGGCTCCGGCTCGGACTCCGGTTCCGGGGACGCCGCCGGCTCGGGTGACGAGGGCGGCACGACCACCACCGGCGAGACGCCCTGAGCGGGGGGACGAGGAGACCCATGGCCACCCACGCACCCACCCACTCGCACGCCGGCGGGCACGAGCACCACCTCGACCCGAGGCCGCTCTCCTACTGGTGGAAGCGCGCGGCCCTCTGGACGATCGGCGGCTTCCTCTTCGGGATGACGATCGCCTACCTGGGCCGTCTCGTCTTCGGCATGGACCCGCTGTGGCAGCCGCAGGTCTACTGGACGTTCGCCTGCGCGATCGCCGCCGTGTCGTTCACCGTCGGCATCGGGTGCTGGGACTACTGGTGGCGCTGGATGACCGGCCGCCAGATCGACCCGGAGGACCACTCCCTCCACGGCGCGCAGTCGTGGAAGGACTACTTCAAGGCGAACACCGATCACAAGGTGATCGGCATCCAGTACATGGTCGCCGTCTTCTTCTTCTTCGCGATCGGCGGCATCTTCGCCCTGGGCGTCCGCGCGGAGCTCGCCGACCCGGGTCAGACCGTCGGCGACGCGGAGACGTACAACGGCATGTTCAGCGTCCACGCGGCGCTGATGATCTTCCTGTTCGTCATCCCGTCGTTCGTCGGGCTCTCGAACTACGTCCTGCCGATCATGATCGGCGCCAAGGACATGGCGTTCCCGCGCCTGAACGCGCTGTCCTTCTGGCTCCTGATCCCCGGCGGCGTGCTCCTGGCGATCTCGCCGGCCTTCGGCGCCTTCTCCGCGGGCTGGACGGCCTACACGCCGCTCGCGACGCAGGGCGGCACGGGCACCACGATGTTCGAGGTCGGCGTCCAGATCATCGGCGCGAGCTCGATCATGGGCGCGATCAACTTCCTGGTGACCATCTTCACCATGCGTGCGCCGGGCATGACCGTCTGGCGCATGCCCCTGCTCGCGTGGGCGCAGGCCACCACGTCGGCCCTGGTCGTGTTCGGCACGCCGTTCATCGCCGGGTCGCAGTTCATGACGCTGTTCGACCGTGTCATGGGGACGCACTTCTTCGACCCCAGCGGCGGCGGCGACGTGATCATGTACCAGCACGTCTTCTGGTTCTACTCGCACCCGGCCGTCTACATCATGATCCTGCCGGGCTTCGGGATCATCAGCGAGGTCCTCGCGACACACGCGCGAAAGCCGATCTTCGGTTACCGCGCCATCGCGTTCTCGACCGTCGCGATCGCCGTCCTCGGGTTCGGCGTGTGGGCGCACCACATGTTCGTCTCCGGCATGGCCGCCTGGCTGCGCGTGCCCATGATGATCACCACGATCATCATCGCGGTGCCCACCGGCGTGAAGGTCTTCTCGTGGCTCGGGACGGTGTGGGGCGGACGCGTGCACCTGCGAACGCCCATGCTCTTCGCGCTGGGCTTCATCACGACGTTCGTCATAGGCGGGTTCTCGGGCGTGATGCTCGGGACGATCCCCGTGGACATCACCGTCACGGACACCTACTTCGTGGTGGCGCACATCCACTACGTGTTCGTCGGCGGCTCGCTCTTCACGGTCCTCGCCGGCGTCTACCACTGGTTCCCGAAGATGACCGGGCGGATGTACAACGAGACGCTGGGCAAGATCTCGTTCTGGGTCATCTTCATCGGCTTCAACCTGACCTTCCTGCCGATGCACTGGCTGGGCCTGCACGGCATGCCCCGCCGCGTCGCGACCTACGACGACCGCTTCGGGACGCTCAACGCGCTCATCTCCGGCGCCTCGATCATCATGGGCATCGGGCTCCTGATCTTCGCCTACAACATGATCCACTCGTGGCGGAAGGGCCCGAAGGCGCCGTGGAACCCCTGGCGCGGGCGCTCCCTCGAGTGGCTCGTCTCCTCGCCGCCGTCGGTGTTCAACTTCGAGAGCACCCCGCAGGTGGTGGGCGGCCCGTACCAGTACGGCATCCCGGGCGCGCGGCACGCCGTCGTGTTCGCGCCGGAGGAGGTCGGCGGCGAGCTGACCGAGACCGAGCGCCGCACGATCCTCGTCATCGCGAAGCAGACCGTGGCGTCCGCGACGCTCATCGACGAGCTGCGCCGCCGCGCCCACGAGGACCTGTGGCGCTTCACGATCGCCGTCCCGCTGGAGGGCTCCGACCGCAAGGCCGCCGAGCGGCGCCTGCAGGTGACCCTCTCGGTGCTGGCCGAGGCCGGCATCGACGCCAGCGGGCTCGTGGTCGACGGTGACCCGTTCGCCGCCTACGAGGCCGTCTCGGTGGACGAGGACATCCACGAGCTGATCATCGCGACCTTCCCCACGGGCCAGTCCCAGTGGATGGGCGACGACATGGTGGACCGCCTCCGCAAGGCGTCGAACCTCGGCATCACGCGCGTGGTCGTCTCCGAGGAGGAGGCCTCCGAGCCCCTCGACCGCCCGGGCGTCACCAGGGTGGCCGTCATCGCGGACGACGCCCTCGGCGGCGCCGGCCTGGCGGAGGCCCTCCGCGAGCGCGCCGACGCCGGCCCGATCGCCACCATCCTGCTGTTCCCGATGGCGCTGGCCGGTCCCGGCTGGACCGACGACGCGGAGGAGATCCGCGCCGCCGCCACGGCGCGCGTCCGCGCCGCGATCGGCGGGCTCCAGGACGCCGGCGTCAACGCGCGCGGTGAGGTGCTCGACGGTGACGCCGCCGCCGCGGCCGCGGTCGCCCGCACGGACCACGCCGCGAACCTCGTCCTCGTCGCCGCCACACCCGGCGGGCGGCTCTCGTCCGACGACGCGCTGGCCGCCGTGACGGCCGCCGCGGGAGAGGTGCCGGTGGAGCGGATCGTCGTCGATGCGGGGGCCCCGGCGTCCCCGTCGGGGAACTAGCGCATGGCGACCACCGAGCACCACGACGTGCACGCGCCCGCCTCGGGCGCCACCCCGCCGCCGTCGCGCGGCAGCCAGATCAGCATGGGCCTCCTCTCGATGATCTTCTTCATCGGGTCGGAGATCATGCTCTTCGCCTCGTTCTTCGCGGCGTACTTCTTCGTCCGGTTCAACGTCTCCGACCAGTGGCCGCCGCTCGGGAGCGATGGGGAGCCCTTCGAGCTCCCCATCATCCTCACGGGCCTCAACACGCTCATCCTGGTCGCCTCGAGCTTCACCCTGCACTGGGGTGAGCACCGGCTGAAGCACTACAACGACCGCAAGGGCATCGAGCGCGGCCTGCTCGTCACGATCTTCCTGGGCGTCACGTTCCTGATCATCCAGATCAACGAGTACGTGCACCTCGGCTTCACGCCGAAGGACCTCGCGTTCGGCTCGACCTTCTACACCCTGACCGGCTTCCACGGGCTCCACGTGTTCGTCGGCCTGACGCTGCTGACCCTCTGCTACATCCGGATCAAGAAGGCGCACGACTTCAGCAACGTGTGGGCGACGCCCCTGACGGCCGCCAGCCTCTACTGGCACTTCGTCGACGTGGTCTGGGTGCTCCTCTTCGTCCTGGTCTACCTCCTATGACGGGGGCCCGTTTGCGTCACTCCGGCCGCGCCGCGGTCGCGATCGTCCTCGGAGCGGGCGTGCTCGCCCTGGCCGGGTGCGGTGGCGACGACTTCTCGAGCGCCGACCTCGACAACGGCGAGCAGCAGTTCGCGACGCTCTGCGCGGGCTGCCACACGCTGGAGGCCGCCAAGACGCCGCCGTCGGACATCGGCCCCAACCTGGACGACTCGTTCCGCGCGTCGCGCGAGGTGGGCATGCCCGACGAGCAGTTCGCCGGGGTCGTGCAGCGCTGGATCCAGATCGCCCAGAAGCCGATGCCGCGGGACCTCGTGACGGGCGACGACGCCCGCGACGTGGCCGCGTACATCGCGTCGGTCGCCGGCAAGTCGCCCGAGAGCGCCGTGCGGGCCGCGACGACGACCCCCGAGGTGCCGGCGGAGTCCCGCCAGGAGCCCGCGGACATCGCCGAGCCCGAGTCCGGCGGTGGCGGCGGGGGCGGGGACGAGGAGTAGTCCCGCCCCCCTGCGCGGGACGGGGGTGAGCACGTGAGCGGACGGCTGGACGGCAGCCGGGTGGTGGTGACCGGGGCCTCCCGTGGCCTGGGCCGCGCGCTGGCCGAGGCCTTCGCGTCCGAGGGTGCCCGCCTCGTGGTGACGGCGACCGGCGCCGGCCGCCTGGACGCGACCGTCGCCGCGGTGCGCGAGCGGGGCGGCGACGCCCACCCCGTGGCGCTCGACCTGGCCGACCCCGCGTCCGTGGCCGCGGCCGCCGCCGAGGCGCTCGCGGCGCTCGGGCGCGTGGACGTGCTGGTGGCCAACGCCTCCGTGCTGGGCACCCGCGAGCCGCTGGAGGAGTACCCCGCGGACACCTGGGACGAGGTGCTGGCCGTCAACACGACCGGGACGCTGCGGCTCATCCAGGGCCTGCTGCCCGGGATGGCGGACGGGGGCGCGATCATCGCGGTCACCTCCGGCGCCGCCGGGCGCGCCGGGTGGGGGGCCTACGCCGTCTCCAAGCTCGCCCTGGAGGGGATCACGGGGATGCTGCGCGACGAGCTCGCCGACCGGGGCATCCGCTGCGTCGCCGTCAACCCGGGCGGGCTGCGCACCGCGATGCGGGCCGCGGCCTACCCGGACGAGGACCCGGCCACGCTGCCGCGTCCGGCGAGCGTCGTGGAGCCGTTCCTCGCCATCGCCGCGGGCGCCGACCCCGGCCCGCGCATCGACGCCCGCGACTGGGAGGCGGCGTGAGGCCCATCCCCGAGCTCGGCCCCACCGAGGGCTGGCGCGACGTGGCGATCGAGCCGGTCGACGAGCCCCTCGTGCGCGTGGCGGACATCGGCCCGCGGGTGATCGACGACCCGCGGTACCACGCCGCCGGCCTGCCCGGCGCGATCGACCGGGGCTGGCTGCGGGAGGGGGTCGCGGCGCGGCTCGCCGCCGTCGCCGCCGGGCTGCCCGACGGCCTGACCCTGGTCGTGTGGGACGGCTACCGCCCCATCGAGACCCAGGCGGCCCTGTTCAACGGCTACCTGTCCGAGCTGGAGATGGTCCACCCGGACTGGCCGGCCGACGCGCTCGCGGACGCCGCGGCGCGCTACGTGACGCCGCCGTCGCGGTCGGCGGTCGCCCCGCCGCCGCACCTGACCGGCGGCGCCGTGGACCTGACCCTGGGCGACGGGGACGGCCGCCCGCTGGACCTGGGGACGGACTTCGACGCCTTCGTGCCGGAGGCCGGGGCCCGCGCGCTGGAGGACGTGCCCGGCGAGGCGCGCGACCTGCGCCGCACGCTCTTCTGGGCGATGCACGCCGAGGGCTTCACGGCGTACGTCGAGGAGTGGTGGCACTTCGACCACGGCGACCAGTTCTGGGGGCTCGCCACGGGCGTCCCCGCCCGGTACGCCGCCGCCCCGGCCCCGTAACATCGCCCCGGTGACCACCTCGGAGGCCGCACCGCGCGCGGCGGGGCTCGGGCTGATCCCGGCCCTCCTGTCCTTCGTGCGCTTCTCGCACACGATCTTCGCCCTGCCGTTCGCCCTCGCGGCGGCGGTCATGGCGCGCATGGAGGTGCCCCGCGCCGCGACCCTCGCCTGGATCGCGACGGCGATGGTCGGCGCCCGCTCGCTCGCGATGGCGCTCAACCGCCTGATCGACGCGGACATCGACGCCGCCAACCCGCGGACGGCCTCGCGCGAGCTGCCCTCGGGGCGCCTCGGCGTGGGGCAGGTGGTCGCGTTCTGCGCCGTCAGCCTCGCCGTGCTGCTCGTGGCCGTGTCGCAGCTCCCGGAGGAGTGCTGGGTGCTGTGGCCCATCCCGGTGGCGGCCTTCGTTCTCTACCCGCTCGCCAAGCGCGTGACATGGATGTGCCACCTGGCGCTCGGGCTCACGATCGGCATCGCCCCGATGGGGGCGTGGCTCGCCGTGACCGGGGACCTGTCGGCGGCGCCGATCATGCTCGGCCTGGGCGTGGCCCTGTGGATCGCGGGCTTCGACATCATCTACGCGCTGCTCGACGTGGACTTCGACCGCGGCCACGGCGTCCAGTCCGTGCCCGCCCGGTTCGGTGAGGCCAGGGCGCTGTGGTTCACCCGCGTCCTCCATGCCGCCGCCATCGCGCTCCTCGTGGGCGCCGGGGTGGCCGCCGGCTCGGGCCCCACCTACTTCGTCGGGGTCGGCGCCTGCGCGCTGGTGCTGCTCTACGAGAACGCGATCGTCCGGCCGGGGGACACCTCCCGCGTGCAGGCGGCCTTCGCGCAGTCCAACGGGCTGCTCGCGGTGGTCTTCCTGGTCTTCACGCTCGCCGACGTCACCCTCTGACGCCGTGGCGGGGGAGCTCGTGCGCGCCACGGGGCTCGTCAAGCGCTTCGGTGAGCGGAAGGCCGTGGACCGGGTGGACGTCACGCTCGCGCCGGGCGAGTGCCTCACCGTCCTGGGACCGAACGGGGCCGGCAAGAGCACCCTGCTGAGGATGATCGCGACGCTCCTGCGGCCCGAGTCGGGCACGGTGGAGGTCTGCGGCCACGAGCTCCCCCGCCACGCCGGGAGGGCGCGGGCCGAGATCGGCTACCTCGGACACGACCCGCTGGTGTACCTCGACCTCACCGCCCGCCAGAACCTGGAGTTCTACGCCGACCTCCACGGGCTGCCGGACGTCCGCGACCGCGTCGACGCAGGCCTGCAGCACGTCGGCCTGCTCGCCCGATCCTTCGACCCGGTCCGAACGTTCTCCCGCGGCATGGCCCAGCGCCTCGGCATCGCGCGGGCGCTCCTGCACGAGCCCCGGCTGCTGCTCCTGGACGAGCCCTACTCGGGGCTCGACGCCGCCGGCACCCGCCTGCTCGACGCCCTGCTCGGCGACCTCGGCCCGGAGCGGGGCGCCGTGCTCGTGACCCACGAGGTCGAGCGGGGGGTCTCCCTCGCCGGGCGCGCCCTGGTGCTGCGCGCCGGCCGCCCGGTGCTCCACGAGTCGCTCGAGGGCGCCGACCCGCCGGCCTTCCGGCGGCGGTACGAGGAGCTCGTGGCGTGAGCGCGGGACGCCCCCGCTGGGGCCGCCAGCTCCGCGCCCTGCTGCGCAAGGACCTGCGCCTCGAGCTGCGCACCCGGGACACGATCATCGCGATGCTGCTCTTCTCGATCGTCGCGATGACGATCTTCCAGTTCGCAGTCGGGGCGCGGGGAGAGGACCTGACGCCCGTCGCGGGCGGGATCCTGTGGGCCACCCTCGCGCTGACCGCGGTGCTCGGCGTGGGGCGCTCCTGGGTGCCCGAGCGGGAGCAGCGGGTGCTCGACGGGATCCTCTCCGCGCCGGTCCCCCGGGACGTGCTCCTGGTGGCCAAGGCGGCGGCGATCTACTGCTACCTCGTCGTGGTGGAGATCATCGCCGTCCCGGTGATGACGCTCTTCTTCATCCGGAGCCCGGAGCCGGTGGACATGCTGCTGATCGGGGTCGTCTGCCTCATTGCCAACCTCGGGATCGCGGTGCTCGGCTCGCTGCTGGCCGTGCTGGCGCTGTTCGCCCGGGCCCGCGAGCTGCTGCTGCCGATCCTGTTCCTCCCGTCGCTGCTGCCGGTCGTGATCGCCGCGTCGGGGGCGACCCACGCCATCACAGCGGGGTCGAATGACCTCGCGGAGTACCGGGGCTACTGCCTGTTCCTCGGGGTCTATGCGGTAATCTTCGCGCTTGTGGCCTACGCGACGTACGAGCATGTCTTCGATGACTGACGCGCGTCCGGCCCGGCGTCTCGCCGTCACGGGCGGCGTCACCGCGGTCCTCCTGATCCTGGCCACGTACGGGGTCTTCTTCGTGGCCCCGGAGGACGCCGACCAGGGGATCATCCAGAAGATCTTCTACTTCCACGTGGCGATCGCGCTGACCGGGCTCGGGGCGTTCGGCGTCGCCGCCGTCTACGGCATCCGCTACCTGCGGAGCCGCGACGAGCGGTTCGACGAGATCTCCTCGATCTCCATCGGGATCGGCCTCGCCTTCGCGGTGCTCGTGGTCATCACGGGCTCCATCTGGGCCAAGGCCTCGTGGGGCACCTGGTGGGTCTGGACCGACCCGCGCCTCGTGACCTTCCTGATCGTCCTGCTGCTCTACGCCGCGTACTACGTGCTGCGGTCGTCGGCCGAGGGCGAGCGCAAGGCCCGCTACTCCGCGATCTACGCAATCGCGGCCTTCGCCTCGGTGCCGCTGTCCTTCTACTCGGTGCGCGTCGCCCGCTCGTTCGTGCACCCGGTGGTCTTCACCCAGGACGGCGCCGACATGCCCGACACGATGCTGGTCTGGTTCGCGGTGGCGCAGGTCGCCTTCATCGGGGTCTTCCTCACGATCCTCCAGGTCGAGATGATCCAGCGCCGCGCGGACCGCGCCCTGCGCCGGGTCAAGATGCGGCTCGAGGCCACGGCATGACGAACGAGTACGTCGTCGCGGCCTACGGGGTCGTCCTGTTCGCCCTCGTGGTCTACGTGATCGTCATCGGGCTGCGGTCGGCGCGCCAGGCGCGCGAGGCCGAGCTGCTCGCGAAGCTCGTCGAGAGCCGGATGGACGAGGCCGAGGACGACGAGGTGGGCGCCGCGCTGGGGGCCGTGGACCGATGAGCGGCAACCGCGTCGGACCCAGCCGCCCGCCCGGGAAGGGCAAGGCCTTCTACCCGATGTTCGTGGACATCGAGGGGCGCCGCTGCCTCGTCGTGGGCGGCGGCCCGGTGGCCACCGAGAAGGTCGAGAAGCTGCTCGACCACGGCGCCGTCGTCCGCCTCGTGAGCCCCGAGATCACCCCGGAGCTCGCCGACATGGTCGCCGGGGGCGCGATCGCCGAGCACCACCGCCGGCCCTACGTCCCCGAGGACCTCGAGGGCTGCTTCCTGGTCATCGCCGCGACCAACCTGGACCCCATCAACCGGATGGTGTGGCAGGACGCCGAGGCCCGGAACATGGTCTGCAACGTGGTCGACGTGCCGCCGCTCTGCAACTTCATCGTGCCGTCCATCGTGCGGCGGGGCGAGCTGGCCATCGCGATCTCCACCGGGGGCGCCAGCCCGGTGGTGGCGAAGCACATCCGGCGCCAGCTCGACGAGCTGTACGGACCCGAGTGGGAGGCGCTGGTCGACCTGATGCGCGATGTCCGCGACGAGCTCAAGGTGCGCTACCTCGACATGCCCAGCCGCCGCGACGCGGTGGAGCGGCTCATGGAGACCGACGTCATCCGCCGGCTCGCCGAGGGCGACGAGGAGGGCGCGCGCGAGCTCGCGCGACGGGTGCTCGACATCGAGCAGGTGGTCGCATGAACCTCCTCGTCTTCGGGCTCTCCCACAAGACCGCGCCGGTCGAGCAGCGCGAGAAGGCCGCCCTCTCCGAGACGGCCACCCGCCAGCTGCTGAAGGAGCTCGTCGCGGGGGGCACGGTGGACGAGGCGATCGCCCTCTCCACCTGCAACCGCACCGAGGTCTACGTCGCCACGCCGGACCCGCTCGCGGCCGAGGAGGCCGTGGCCGACGCCATCGTGGCCCGCACCAAGATCAGCGAGGACGAGCTCGCCTGCGCCCGGTACGTCCTGCGCGACGACCGCGCCGCGGCCCAGCTCTTCCGGGTGGCCTCCAGCCTCGACTCGATGGTCGTCGGCGAGAGCGAGATCCAGGGTCAGGTGCGCGGCGCCTGGGACCTCGGGATGGAGGAGGGCACCACCGGCCCGCTCCTCAACCAGCTCTTCCGGCAGGCGCTCGAGGTGGGCAAGAGCATCCGCTCCAACACGCGCATCGGCTCCGGCTCCTCGTCCGTCCCGGCCGTGGCGCTGGACCTGGCGGAGGACGTCCTCTCGGACCTCCCGGGCCGCCGCGTCCTGGTGATCGGCGCCGGCCGCATGGCCGAGGCGACGACGCTGGCCCTGATGCAGCACGGCGTCCGCGACGTGGTGGTCGCCAACCGCACCGTCGGCACCGCCCGCGAGCTGGCCGAGCGCTTCGGCGGCCGGGGCGTGGGCTTCGACATGCTCGCCGACGAGCTCGGCGGGGCGGACATCGTCATCTCCTCCACCGACGCGCCGCACCCCATCCTGGGCGCCCGCGAGATCGCGCCGGTCATGGCCGGCCGCGCCGACCGCCCGATGGTGGTCGTGGACATCTCGGTGCCCCGCGACGTGGACGCCGCCGTGGCCGAGCTGCCCGGCGTCGCGCTCTTCGACATCGACGACCTCGAGCGGGTCGTCGAGGCCAACCTCAACGGCCGCCGCCTGGAGGCCGAGCGCGGCGAGGGCTTCGTGATCGGCGCGGTCCAGGGCTTCTCCGCCTGGCGCCGCGGCACGGTCGCCTCGCCCGCCATCACCTCGCTGCGCGCCCGCGCCGAGGCGATCCGCCAGGCCGAGCTCGCGCGCCTCGACGGCCAGTGGGAGGGCCTGTCCGACGCCGACCGCGCGCGCCTCGAGGCCCTCACGAAGGGCATCGTCAACAAGCTGCTCCACGAGCCGACGGTGCGGGTGCGCGCCGCCGCCGAGGGGGGCGACGGCGAGGCCCAGCGCCACCTGGACAGCCTGCGCCACCTCTTCGGGCTCGAGGCCCCGGCCGGCCCGAACTAGTCCGGCCCCGGGGCCGCCCGTGCGCATCGTCCTCGCCACGCGGCGCTCGCCGCTCGCCCTCGCCCAGACCGGCGCCGTCGCCGACGCGCTGCGCGCCGCCGGGCACGCGCCCGAGCTGCTGGAGCTCACCACCACCGGCGACCGCTGGAGCGCCGCCGGCACCGGTGCCGCCCCCGACAAGGGCCTGTTCGTGAAGGAGCTGGAGGAGGCGCTCCTCGACGGGCGCGCCGACCTCGCGGTCCACTCGGCCAAGGACCTGCCCGGCGAGCTGCCCCCCGGTCTCGCCATCGCGGCCGTGCCCGTGCGGGAGGACCCGCGCGACGTGGTCGTGGGCCCGCCCGGCGGCCTCGCCGCCCTGCCGGCCGGCGCGCGCGTCGCCACCGGCAGCCCGCGCCGCGCCGCCCAGCTGCTGGCCGCCCGTCCCGACCTCGTCGTCGTGCCGATCCGCGGCAACGTCGGCACGCGCCTGGACAAGCTGGCCCGCGGCGACGCCGAGGCGCTCGTGCTCGCCGCCGCCGGGCTCGCCCGGCTGGGGCTGTCCCCCGCGGGCGCGGAGGCGCTGCCCGCCGACGTCTCGACCCCCGCCCCCGGCCAGGGGCTGCTGGCCGTGGAGGGGCGCGCCGGCGACCCGGCGGCCGCCGCCGCGGCGGCGGCGCTCGACGACCCCGGCGCCCACGCCTGCCTGCGGGCCGAGCGGGCCCTGCTCGCCGCGCTCGGGGGTGGATGCCTGGAGCCGGTCGGCGCGCTCTGCGCCCCGCACGGGGATGGCCTGCGGCTGACAGCCTTCGCCGGCACGCCCGACGGCACCCGCGGTGAGCGCGTCACGGTCGAGGGGCCGGCGGGCGACCCCGAGGGCCTCGCCGCCGAGGCGGCCGCCCTGCTCGCCGCCGTCCGCCCGTGAGCGGCCTCGTCCACCTCGTCGGGTCGGGGCCCGGCGACCCGGGCCTGCTGACCGTCGCCGGGCGCGACGCCCTGGCCGCCGCGGACGTCGTGGTCCACGACCGCCTCGGCGCCGCCGGGCTGCTGCACCTGTGCCGCCCGGACGCGCTGCTGCTCGACGCCGGCAAGGCGCCCGGGCGGCAGGCGATGACCCAGGACGAGATCAACGCGTCGCTCGTGGAGCACGGCCTCGCCGGCCGCCGGGTGGTGCGCCTGAAGGGCGGCGACCCCTTCGTGTTCGGGCGTGGCGGGGAGGAGGCCGAGGCGCTCGCCGCCGCCGGCGTGCCCTACGTCGTCGTCCCGGGCGTCACGAGCGCGATCGCCGCCCCCGCCTACGCGGGCATCCCGGTCACGCACCGGGGGCTCTCGACGTCGTTCACCGTCGTGACCGGGCACGAGGACCCCACCAAGCCCAGCGAGCAGACCGACTGGGCGGCGCTCGCGCGCATCCCGGGCACGCTCGTGGTGCTCATGGGCATGGGGCGGCTGCGCGGCATCGCCGACGCCCTCATCGCGGGGGGCCGTCCCCCGGAGCAGCCTGCCGCGGCCGTCCAGTGGGGCACGACCCCGCGCCAGCGGCGTGTCGTCGCGACGCTCGACGGGCTGCCGGACGCCGTGGCCGCCGCGGGCCTCGGCTCCCCGGCCGTCGTGGTCATCGGGCCGGTCGCCCTGCTGGCCGAGCGGATCGGATGGATCGAGGAACGCCCGCTGCTCGGCCGCACCGTCGTCGTGACGCGGGCACGGGCGCAGGCGAGCGACCTGTCCGAGCGCCTGCGCGGCCTGGGCGCCGACGTCGTCGAGCTGCCCGCCATCCGCATCGCGGGCATCCCGGCCACCCCGGAGCGCGACGCGGTGCTCGACCGCATCGGGGACCACCGGCTCGTGCTGCTCACGAGCGTCAACGGCGTCGACGCCCTGTTCGCGGCGCTGGCCGCCCGCGGCCGCGACGCCCGGGCGCTGTCGCCCGAGGCGACCGTCGTCGCGATCGGCCCGGCCACCCGCGACCGCCTGGCTGCCCACGGCATCCGCGCCGACCTCGTCCCGGAGCGCTTCGTGGCGGAGGGCATCCTGGAGGCGCTGGAGGGCCACGCGCTGGACGGCGTCCCGGCCCTCGTGGCCCGCGCCCGGGGCTCGCGGCCCGAGCTGGTCGACGGGCTCCGCGCCCGCGGCGCCGTCGTGGACGAGATCGAGCTCTACGAGTCGGTGGCCGAGGAGGCCGACCCCGCCGACCTCGCCCGCGCGCTCGGCGCCGGGCACGTCACCTTCACGGCCTCGTCCACGGTCCGGGCCTTCACGGCCCTGCTCGACGGCGACGGCCGCGCGGCCCTCGCCGCGGGTCCCCGCATCGTCTCGATCGGGCCGGTCACGAGCGCGACGGCCCGCGAGGAGGGCCTCCCCGTGCACGCCGAGGCGTCCGAGCACACGATCCCCGGCCTGGTCGAGGCGCTGCTCGCGGACGTGGCCGCCGCGACGTGACCGCGCGGCCGGTCGTCGGGCTCCTCACCGACTTCGGGCCGGGCACCGAGCACGTCGGCGCGCTCCACGCCGTGATCGCCGCGGCCTGCCCGGCCGCCGACCGCATCGACCTGGCGCACGACGTCCCCGCGGGCGACGTGCGGGCGGGGGCGGTCCTGCTGGCGCGCCTGGCGGCCCTGCTGCCCGCGGCGGTCCACGTGGCCGTCGTCGACCCCGGCGTCGGCACGGAGCGCCGCGCCGCGGCCGTCGCCCTGGCCGGCGGCGGGGCCCTGGTGGGCCCGGACAACGGCCTGCTGGCGCCGGCGGCCGCCGCCCTGGGCGCCACCGCGGCCGTCGCGCTCGCGGCGCCCGAGGGCCCCGCGGCCACGTTCCACGGGCGTGACCTGTTCGCCCCGGTGGCCGCGCGCCTGGCCGGGGGCGCGCCGCTCACGTCGCTCGGGGAGCCGTTCGACCCGGCGACCCGCGTCGCACCGGACCTGCCGGCGCCCGACGTGGCCGCCGACCGGCTCCTTGCCGAGGTGCTGCTGGTGGACCGCTACGGCAACGTGCAGCTCCTCGCCGGTCCGGCGGACCTTGAGCGGGCCGGGTTCACCCGGGGCGACCGCATCTCGGCGACGGTCTCCGGCACGGACCGGCCGCACCCGGTCACCGTCGCGCGCGCCTTCGGCGACGTGGCCCGGAAGGGGATGCTGGTCCACGTGGACTCCCACGGGATGGTGGCGCTGGCGGTGAACGGCGGGGACGCCGCGCGCCGCATCGGCGCGGAGCCCGGCCGCACGATCACCCTGGCGCGCTGGCCCGTCCGCTCCACTCCCTGAACGCCCGCGCCGCGTTCGCGGCCGCGCCCGGGACCTGGGCGACGAAGAGGGAGGGCTCCACGAGCTCGAGCTCCAGCAGCACCGGTTCCCCGTCCGGGCCGGGGACGAGGTCGACCCGGGCGTAGAGCAGCCCGCCGGGACCGCCGGGCACCGCCGCCAGCGCGGCCTCGGCCACGGCGCGCTCGGCGGACGTCGCCACGGCCGGGCGGATGTCCTCCTCCACGAACAGGTCGCCCACCACCTTCAGCCCGGGGACCAGCATCGGCCCCTTGCGGGCCGCGTGGCTGAAGGCGCCGCCCAGGTGGACGACCGCGGTCTCCCCGCGCTCCCCCTCCACGCCGGCCAGGTAGGGCTGGGCCATCGCCGTGCGGCCCGCCGCGTGGAGGCGCGCGACGTGGGCCTCGGCGGCCGCCCGGTCGGCCGGGCCGTGGCGTGCGGTGTCGATGGAGCCGGCCGAGACGGCGGGCTTCACCACGATCTCGCCGCCGGGCCAGTCCATGGCCTCGCCCGGCTCGGCGAACGCGGTCGGCACCACCGGCACGCCCGCCGCCGCGAGGTCGGCCAGGTAGCGCTTGTCGCTGCTCCAGGCGAGGGCCCGCGGCGGGTTGGCGAGCCGGGTGAGGGCCGCCGTGCGCTCGGCCCACGCCAGCATCTCGGCGCGCCGGTGCACGTAGTCCCACACCGAGCGCACCACGGCGAGGTCGAACGACGCCCAGTCCACCTCCGGGTCGTGCCAGTCGACCGTCGCGTGCGCCACGCCGAGATCGTCGAGCGCCGCGCGCAGCGGCGGCAGGTCGTCGTCCAGGTCGCGGGCGACCGCGGCGGTCACGAGGGCGACGCTCACCCGATCGGCAGGCGCACCTCGAAGCGCGTGTCGCCCGGCACCGACTCCACGCGCACCGACCCGCGGTGGTTCGCGACGATCCGGCGCACGATGTCCAGCCCGAGGCCGGTCCCCGACCCCACGTCCTTCGTCGTGAAGAAGGGCTCGAAGACGCGGTTCTGCAGCTCGGCGGGGACGCCCGGGCCGTCGTCGGCGATCGTCACGACGATGTCGTCGCCCCGCCGCTCCGTCGCGATGCGGACGGTGCCGTCGCCGCCGACCGCGTCGATCGCGTTGTCCAGCAGGTTCGTCCACACCTGGTTGAGCTGGGAGGTGTGGGCCGTGATGTGCGGCAGGCCGCGGTCGTAGGCGCGCTCGAGCCGCACGTCGCCCTGCTTCAGCTTGTGGGCGAGCATCGTGAGCGTGCTCTCGAGGCCGTCGTGGATGTCGAAGGTGCCCACGGCCGCCTGGTCCATGTGGGTGTAGTCCTTCACCGCCCCCACGATCTCGGAGATGCGGCGGGTGCTCTCGTGGAGGTCGTCCACCAGGCCGCGGGCCGTGAGGGACGCCGCGACCCACTCGACGGCCGGCCCGAGCGCCGTGCCCGCCTCGGCCGCGACGCGCTCCACCCACTCCGGCCCGATGCCGGCGTCGGCCAGGGCCGGCGCGAGCCTCCAGCCCTCCAGGCCCGCCTCGTCCAGCAGGTCCAGGATCGCGTCCTCGCGGTCGGCGTCCGCGAGCCCGTCGGCCGGGCCGCGGGCGGCCGCCGACGCGACGGCCTCGTGATGGAGGGCCACCAGGCGCTCGGCGCTGTCGCGCTCCACGCCCCGCTCCACGAAGGAGCAGAGCGTGCTCTCCAGCACCTCCATCGCCCGGCCGAGCTCGTCGGCGCTGCGGCGGGCCGCGGCGGCCGGGTTGTTGAGCTCGTGGGCGAGGCCGGCGGACATCGTGCCGAGCGCGATGAGCTTCTCCCGCTCGCGCAGGGCCGCCTCGGCGCCCTGGAAGGTGGGGGCGATGAGGCCGAGGGAGCCGCGGAGCACGCTGGGCTCGTCGCGCAGCAGCCGGCGGAACTCGTCGCCCGGCACCACGACCATCGCGGAGTCGGTCACCAGGCGGCCGCCGGCCGGGGTGGGGTCGCCCGTGAGCAGGTTCATCGCGCCGAAGTAGGTCGGCGCGGAGCGGCTCACGAGCACGACCTCCTCGCCCGAGACCTCCTTCACCCACTCGATCGAGCCCTCGGTCATGACCGTGAAGACGTCGTGCGACTCGCCCTCGCGGATGACCCACGCGCCCGCCGGCATCTCGCGCGTGTGCGCGGCTGCGGCGAGCTTGGCCATGCACGTGTCCGGCAGCTCGTCGAAGAGGTCGACGCCGCGCAGGGCCTCCTCGGGGGTCATCCCAGCGTCCCCAGGTACTGGTGGACGAACTGGACCGACATCGACCCGTCGCCCACCGCGCCGGCCACCCGCTTGATCGACTGGTGGCGCACGTCGCCGGCCACGAAGACGCCGGGCATGCTCGACTCGAGCAGCAGCGGCGACCGCTCCTCCGGCCAGCCGGGGCGCACGCCGGGCCCGCGCAGGTCCGGGCCGGCCAGCAGGAAGCCGTGGTCGTCGCGCGCCAGCAGGCCGTCGAGCCAGTCCGTGTTCGGGCGGGCGCCGATGAAGATGAACATGGCGGCGGCGGGCAGGCGCTCCTCGCGCCCGGAGTCCCGGTCGGCCACCGTGACCGCCTCCAGCGCGCCGTCGCCGTGGGCGGCCGCGATCTCGGTGCGCAGGCGCACCTCGATGTTGCCCGCCTCGTCGATGCGGTCGGTGAGGTAGCGGGACATGCCGTCCCGCAGGTCGCCGCCTCGGCAGAGCACGGTGACCTTCGACGCGAAGCCCGCGAAGTAGAGGGCGGCCTGGCCGGCCGAGTTGGCGCCGCCCACGATGAGGACCTCCTCGCCGCGCACCGACGGCGCCTCGGCCCGCGAGCCGCCGTAGTAGACGCCGCGTCCCGTGAGGGCCTCGGCGCCGGGGACCTCCAGGCGCCGGTACTGGACCCCGGTCGCGACGACGACGGCGTGGGCGGAGATCTCCTCCCCGTCGGCCAGGCGCAGCACGCGCGCGGGGCCGCGGGCCTCGAGCGCGACGGCGTCGCTCACGGACAGGAGCCGCGCACCGAAGCGCTGGGCCTGGGCCGTCGCCCGCCGGGCCAGGTCGCCGCCCGAGAGACCGACCGGGAAGCCGAGGTAGTTCTCGATGCGCGAGCTCTGGCCGGCCTGCCCGCCGGGCGCGTCGCGCTCCACGAGCACCGTCCGCAGGCCCTCCGACGCCCCGTACACCGCCGCCGCCAGGCCCGCCGGGCCGCCGCCGACCACGACGAGGTCGTAGAAGGGCGCGTCGGCGCGGGTGGTGAGGCCCACGCGCTCGGCCACCTCGCGGTGGTCCGGGGCGGCGAGCACGTCCCCGTCCGGGAACACGAGCACGGGGAGGGCCGCCGGGTCGGCGCCGGACGCGTCGAGCAGGACGCGCGCCTCCGGGTCGAGCTCGGCGTCGAGCCAGCGGTACGGGACGTTGTTGCGCGCCAGGAAGTCCTTGAGCTCGTGCGACTCGCGCGAGAAGCGGTGGCCCACGACCCGGATCCCGACCTCGCCCGGCAGGTCCGCCTGCCAGTCCGAGAGGAGGTCCGTGATGACGGGGTAGAGCTGCTCCTCGGGCGGGTCCCACGGCTTCATGAGGTAGTGGTCGAGCGCGACCTTGTTGATCGCGTCGATCGCCGCCTGCGTGTCGGCGTAGGCCGTGAGGAGCACCCGCTTCGCCTCGGGCACCACGGCGAGCGCCCGCTCCAGGAACTCGACGCCGGTCATCTGCGGCATGCGCTGGTCGGCGAGCAACAGGGCGACGGGCTCCTCGCGCAGGGCCACCTGGCCGAGCATCTCCAGTCCCTGCGAGCCGCTCTCCGCGCGGAGCACCCGGTAGCGGTCGCCGTACTCCCGCCGCAGGTCGCGCTGCACCGCGCGCGAGACGCCGGGGTCGTCGTCGACCGAGATCATCACGGGCTTGCTCTCCGGGGCCACGCCGGGATTCATAGCGAGCGGGGGCCCCTCGTGCCCACGCCCGGTAGGTTGCCGGGCCGTGGCCGTCGTCCGCATCACCGAGTTCACCGACCCCGGGTGCCCGTGGGCGTTCAGCGCGGAGCCCTTCCGGCGGCGGCTCGACTGGCTCTACGGGGACGCGCTCGAGTGGCTCCCTCGCATGGTCGGGCTGAGCGCCTCGCCCGACGACTACCTCGAGCGCGGCTTCACGCCCGAGGTGCAGTCGAAGGCCTACCGGCAGATCGCCCGGGACCACGGGATGCCGATCGACACGGCCGTGCGGCCCCGGATGGCGGCGACCATCCCCGCCTGCCGCGCCGTCGTGGCCGCCCGGCTCCACGCGCCCGAGACGACGCGCCCGCTGCTGCGCCGCCTGCGGGTGCGCACCTTCCGTGGCGAGCTTCTCGACGAGCCGACCACGATCGACGGCGCGGCCGCCGACGCGGGCATCGACCCCGCCGCGCTCGCCCGCTGGGTGGAGGACGCCGCGACGGGCGAGGCGCTGGCCGAGGACATGGCGCTCGCGCGCCGGCCGCTGCCCGCCGCCCTCGTGCTGGACGAGCGCCTGGCGAACTGGAGCGGCGGCCGCCGCTACACCTGCCCGTCGTACGAGATCGAGCGCCTGGAGGACGGGGTGCGCATCGCGGTGCCGGGCTTCCAGCCCTTCGCGGCCTACGACGTGATCATGGCCAACCTCGTCCCCGGGGTCCGGCGGGCCGACCCGGCGGGCTCGGCCGAGGAGGTGCTGCGCTGGACCGGCACGCCCCTCGCCACGAAGGAGGTCGCCGTGGTGCGCGACATCCCGTTCGCTGCGGCCCGTGAGGAGCTGGGCCGGGTGGCGGAGGAGGAGCACGTCGGCGCCGACGGCTTCTGGAGCATGCCGGGCGACGAGGCGTACCCCGCGACAACGGCCCGGTAACGCCGCCGCCCTATCGTTACGGGGGACCGGCCCCGACCATCCCGGACCATGCCGCGCCCACGTGGCCTGATCGTCTCGAAGACCCGCGTGCCGCCCGTCGGCGGCGGCACGATCGCGCGGCCGCGCGTACTCGACGCGATGCGCGCGGCGGCCGACGGCCGTGGCGTGCTGCTGGTGGTCGCGCCGGCCGGCTCCGGCAAGACGACGGCGGTGGCGCAGCTCGTGCGCGCGCGCCCCGGCCCCCACGCCTGGTTGTCGCTCTGGGACTCCGACGACGGGCCGGGCCGCTTCACGACCTACCTCGCCGCCGCGGTCGCCGCGTTCGACACCGCGGGCGCCGACCGCATCCGGCACTACCTGGAGGACGGGCTCGCGCCGGGCGACTGCGCGGCGCTCATCGGCGAGGGCCTCCCCGCGGGGGCGACCGTGGTGCTCGACGACCTGCACCACATCGAGGCGCGGGCGCCGGTGCTGCGCGCCCTGCGCGCGTTCCTGGACGCCGCGACGCCGGGCGCGCTCATCGTGCTCGTGTCCCGCCGCCCCCTCGATGTGCACCTCGGGCGGGACGTCCTGGCCGGCCGGGTCGGCGTGCTGCCCGAGGACGAGCTGGCCTTCCGGCCCGACGAGATCGCGGCGCTGCTGGAGGCGCGCGGCCTGGGCGGGCGCGCGGAGGACGTGGCGGCACGGTCGGGGGGCTGGGCCGCCGGCCTGGTGTTCGAGGCCCTCCGCGACGAGCCCCGCGACGCCGTCGCACCCCCGGCCGAGGACCCGTTCTTCGCCTACCTCGGGTCGGAGGTGCTCGACGCCCTGCCGCGGCGGCTGCGCGGCCCCGTGCTGGGGAGCGCCCTGCTCGACGTGGTGGACGCCCGCCGCCTGGCCGCGCTGCTCGGCACCGACTCGGCCGAGTCGTTGTTCGCGGAGATCTGCCGCCAGCACCTGCCGGGGGTGCTCGGCGAGGACGGCTTCCGCTACCACCCCCGCTTCCGCGAGTTCCTGCTCACGGTGCTGCGCCGCGAGCGCCCCGGCGACCTCGACGGGCTGTGGGCCCGCTACGGCCGGGCGCTGCTCGCCGACGGCCACGCCGAGGAGGCGGCCGACGCCCTGCTGGCGGCCGGCGCCCGCGAGGAGGCCGAGGACGTCGTGGCCGGCGCGGCGGGGGCGCTCATGCGCCGCGGTGACTGGGACAAGGTGATCGGCTGGTGCGAGGCGCTGGGGGAGGACGCGCTCGCGCGGCGCCCCGACCTGCGCGGCGTGCAGGTGCGCGCGCTGCTGATGAGCCGGCGCCAGGACGACGTCGAGGACCTCGTGCGGCGGCTCCACGCCGACGGCGAGCTCGCGCGCCTCGGGCGGGACGCCCCGGACGTGGCCGCCTGGGCGGCCTGGTCGCTCCATGTCGCGGGGGACTGGGCCGGGATGCTGGAGCTGGCGCCCCCCGCGTCCGCGACCCGGCGCGCCCGGGTGATCCGGTTCATCGCCGGCACCGCGCTGGGCGAGGACCCGCCGGACGGCTGGGAGGAGGGGGAGCTCGACCGGCCGTGGCCGCTCCACATCGCCCTGCAGTCGGCCCTCTGGTACCGCGGCGACCTGGCGGGCGTGGACCGCCTGGCCTGGGCGGCCGGCGGGCGCGGGCCCGTCACGGCCACGCTGGCCGAGATCTACCGCATCGCCGCGATGCGGGCGCGCGGCGACCTGGCCGACGCGCGCGCCGCCCTGGAGCGGGTGGCGCCGCGGGTGCGCGCGTCGCGCTTCATCGAGTTCTGGCAGCAGGTGGAGGCCGAGCTCGCCTTCGCGGAGGGCGACCTCGAGGGCGGGCTGGAGCTCATCCGGGCGGCGCGGGCCACGAGCCGCCACCACGGCTACCGCCTGGCCGACCGCGCGGTGTTCGCCGCGATCGAGGGGCGCATGCTCGTGCGCGTCGGCGCCCTGCCCGAGGCGCTGGAGGTGCTCGGCGCCGCCCGCGCCTGGAGCGCCGCGCGGGGCCTCCTCTGCTTCCGGGAGTGGGCCGACCTGGGGCTCGCGGAGGCCCACCTCGCCCTGGGCGGCGACCCGGACCCCGCCCTGGAGGGCCTGCGGGCCGCCGTGGAGGGCATGGAGCGGGCCGGGCGGCGGCTGGAGCTGCCGGCGGCGCGGATCGCCCAGGCCGAGGCCCGGTGGCGCGCCGGCGACGAGGCCGGGCACGACGACGCCGCCGACGCCGCCCACGCGGCCGCCGTGGCGATGGGGACCCTGGGCCCGCTGCTCACCGCCCTGGACGCGTTCCCCGACGTCCTCGCCCGACGCATCGACGCCGCGCCCGAGGGCGACGCGGTGTGGCGGCCGCTCGCCCGGGCCGGGGCGGCGGCCGCGGCCGGGCGCACCACCCTCGACGGGGCGGCGCTGGTGGTGCGCACCCTCGGCGGGGCGGCGGTGGAGGCGGGCGGCACGCCGGTGGCCGCCCTCTCGGCGAAGGCCGTGGAGCTGGCCGCCGCGGTGGCCGCGGCCGGCCCGGGCGGCGTCGCGCGCCCGGCCCTGGCGGCCGAGCTGTTCGAGGGGAGCGCCGACGGCGGCAACCACCTGCGCCAACTGGTCCACCGCCTGCGGCGCGTCCTGCCCCCCGGGGTGACCCTGGAGTCGCCGGACGGCCGGCTCGCCTGGGCGCCGTCCGGGGCGGCCGTGGCCGAGGACCGGGTGCTGGAGGCGCTGGTGGCGCGCGCGGGCCGCGAGGTGGGGCGCGCCCGGCACGCGACGATCGCCGAGGCGCTGCGGATGGCCGACCGGGGCCCCTACCTGCCCGGCGTGGACGGCGAGGCCGCCGCGCGGCGCCGGGCGGAGATCGGGGCGGTCGTCGCCGGCGCGCGCCGCGACCACGCGCGCGCCCTGCTGGAGGCGGGCCGCGCCGGGCCCGCGGCGGCGGAGGCGCGGGCGGCCGTGGCGGCCGAGCCGTACCGCGAGGACGGGTGGCAGCTCCTCATGCGCGCGGAGGCCGCAGCGGGCGGCCCGGCGTCGGCGCTGCCGCCGTTCCTCGCCTGCGCGGAGGCGCTGGCGGAGGTGGGGCTGCAGCCGTCGGAGGCGACCCGCGACCTGCTGGCGCGGCTGCGCGACGGGCGCGTGACGGGCCCGTAACGGGGCCCGGCATAGCGTCACCGGGGTACCCCACCCCGATCAGGAGGCCCCCAGATGCCCGGGACGCCCGGACGCCTCACCCCCGACCGGTTCGGCTTCTCCATGCCGCCCGGCGACCCGCCGTTCGACAAGCCGCCGTACTACTACCGCGGCATCGAGATGATGGCGTTCGCGTACGAGACCGACGACGACGCGGCCGCCGCGATCGTCCCCGAGGGGCTCGTCATCGCGCACTCCCCGGCGATCGCGCAGCTCATCTTCACGAACTTCCACTTCTCCACGCTCGGCGCGTACACCGAGGCGATCCTCGGCGTGAGCTGCCTGTGGGAGGGCGAGCCGGTCACGTACTGCTCCAACCTCCTGGTGACGAACGAGGTCGGGCTCATCGGCGGCCGCGAGCCGTACGGCTTCCCCAAGCTGTTCGGCGAGGTGGAGTGGGTGAAGGAGCACGAGATCATCTCGGCCTACGCCGAGCGGCCGAAGGGCAAGCGCATCTGCACCGGCGTGATGCGCCCCCGGGACATCCTGGCGCCGGAGGACGTGGTCACCCCGCCCCTCGTGACGCTCAAGATCATCCCGAGCCCGGAGGAGGGCGCGCCGCCCGAGGTCTGCGAGCTCGTGCGCACCCCGCTGGAGTTCGAGCTCATCGTGGGCTCCGACGGCCGGGGCGAGGGCTTCGCCGGGCCGGGCAACGTGACCTTCGACTCCCCGTCCGCGGTCGACCCGTGGCACCGGATGCCGGTGCGCCGCATGGTCGCCTCGAGCTGGGGCCGCTACAACTTCGTGCTCCCGTACGGCGAGGTCATCAAGCGGTACGACGTGACGCGCACCGCCGAGCCGGTGGAGCAGGCCGCCGAGCCGCTCTCCCTCGGGAGCGCCTGAGCCGGACCCCCGGGCGGGGCGTGCCGGCGCGGGGTGCCGGCACGCACCCGACGGGTCCCCTCCGGGTCCCCGGAACGGCCCAAGTGAGCCACCGGGGTGCCCCGACCGCGCCATGGGGATGGCGCAAGTGAGCCATCGGGGTGCCCCGAGTGCGCCATACGGTCACGAGGGGCGCACGGGGCGAAACGGAGTCGTCACGGCTCTGTAGAGTCGCCCGTGACAAGTCCGGACCCGCTACCAGGAGGCTCCGATCTCCACGAACCAGCCGGCCGTCGTCGAGGGGACGCTCCTCGACCGCGTGCTCCCCCGTCCGTCCGACCGTGCGGCGGCCATCACGCTCGACATCGTCCTCATCGCGGCCGGTGTGCTGCTCATGACGATCGCGTCGCAGATCTCCATCCCGTGGTACCCCGTGCCGCTCACCGGCGGCACCTTCGGCGCCCTCCTCATCGGTGGCCTCTACGGCCTGCGCCGCTCCTTCATCACCCTCGCCATCTACCTCGGCATCGGAATCCTCGGCCTCGGCGTCTTCGCGGAGTGGAGCGGGGGCTGGGACTACTTCACCGCCTCCACCGGCGGTTACCTCGTGGGCTACCTCGTCTGCGCCTGCATCGTCGGCTGGTTCGCCGACCGCGGGGCCACGCACTCGATCACCACGATGATCGGCGTCATGCTCATCGCGAACGCCGCCATCTACGCGTGCGGCGCGACCTGGCTCGCCTTCTGGACCCCGCCGGGCGCCACCGAGGCCCTCGGCTGGGAGGCCGCGTACGAGCTGGGCATCCAGCCCTTCGTGCCGGGCGACATCGTCAAGCTGTTCGCGGCGGCCTGCCTGCTGCCGGGCGGCTGGCAGCTCCTGCGCTGGCTCGACCGCTCGCGCGACGCCCGCTGACGCAGGGGTGATCGACCTCGCGCTGGACGACCTCCGCGCGGCGGCGGGCATCGGGGTGGCCGGCAACTTCGCCGGCCACCTCGAGCAGGCCGGTGAGGCCGCGGACTTCGCCGCGGTCGTCACGGCCGGCGAGGCCCCGAAGGGGATCTTCCCCTGGTACGTACCGGGCGCGGAGACCTTCCTCGGCGCCTTCCCGCTCTCCCACGACCGACTGGAGCTGCCGGCGGCGGACGAGCCGCTGAACCTCCAGATCGAGCCGGAGGTCGGGGTGCTGTTCCGCCTGGCCTACGCGCCCGACGGCGGGGTCGAGGCCGTCGCGCCGGTCGCCCTGGGGGCCTTCAACGACTGCTCCATCCGCCGCCCCGGCGCGGCGAAGATCAGCCACAAGAAGAACTGGGGCCCGGCCTCCAAGGGGGTCGCCCGCAGGTTCTTCGCCGTCACCGACCTCGGCCCGGCCGGGCCGACGTCCACCTTCCGCCTGGCCTGCTTCCTGCGCCGGGACGGGGAGGCCCGCGAGTACGGCGTGGACTCGCCGCTCCCCGGCTACACGTCCTACGGGGACCGCCTGCTGGCGTGGCTCGTGGACCGCCTGCGCGGCCAGGCCGGCGCGCCCGACTCGCCGCTCGAGCCGGTGGGGGAGTACCTGGCCGCCGCCGGCCGCCCGGCCACCGCGCTCGTGGGCATCGGGGCGACCCGGTACACGGACGTCGGGGAGTCGACGTACCTCGTCGAGGGGGACGAGTCGGTCGTGATCGTCTACGACGCGGACACGGTCCGGTGCGGCGAGGTGGCCGAGGCCGTGGCCACCGGGACCGAGGACGCGCTGCCACGGGCGTCGGTCCTGTGTCAACGGGTCGAGGTCGCGGGACACCGGGTCCTGAACCCAGCCTGAACGTCCCGGCCCGACAGGCTGGGGTGGGGGCCCGCGCGGCCCTGTGACTGACCGCGCGGGGAGGGGGCGATACCCCCCGCGTGGGGCGCCCACCCGCGGTGGGCCTTCGGGATCATGGGTTGCGTTGTCCCGGAACGTCGACACCCCGTGCGCACGCATCCTGCGTCGCGCCGCCGCCACCGCCGTGCTCGCCCTGGCCGCGCTCGGCCTGGTGGCCGGCACCGCGAGCGCCGACGAGGGCGACGGCGGCGCGTCGGCCCAGGCGGTCCCCCACACCCGCATCTCGACCGGCGCCATGCTCGGCGGCGGCCGCGACCCGCGCGCCTTCTACGTCCAGACGGACAACGGCCCGTGGGTGCTCACGTACAACACCGGCCACCCGCTCGCGCGCGGTCGCCTCATGAACTTCCGGGCCGCCAACGCCATCTGGGACGACGAGGGGCGGATCGACGACGACCCGGTCGCGAACACGAACGAGTTCGTCTCGTGGATCCCGACCTACCGGTCGCTCGGGCTCCTCGCCTTCACCGTCTCGCTGCAGGGCGGCAAGCCCGGCTACGAGGGCGCCCTGTCGAGCGCCTTCCTCCCCGACGGCTCGCTCAAGGCCGACTGGATGGCCCGCGCCGCCCAGGTGATCGAGGCGGCCGACGCCCAGGGCATGACCGTCATCCTCACGTACTTCTACAAGCGCGAGGACGACATCTTCACCGGCGACGAGGCCGTGCGGCAGGCGACGCGCAACGCCACCGACTGGCTCATCGCCAAGGGCTACCGGAACGTCATCATCGAGGTGGCGAACGAGTACAACACCGCCGGCTACTCGCAAGGAATCTTCAAGCGCCGCACCGACGGCGGCCCGGCCTTCCCCGGCGTCGCCGAGCTCATGGCGATCGTGCGCGGGCGCTTCGCCGGCCACCCGTACCGCCTCCCGGTGGGCTCGTCCACCACGGACATCCGGATCTACCCCGAGGTGAACGAGCAGGCGGACATCGCCTTCGTGCACGGCAACCCGGTCGCGCCGGTCGACGACGGCCTCGGCGTCCGGGCCCTGTACGACGACCCCACGGTCAACGGCCCGATCCTCATGAACGAGGACTTCAACGGCTACTCGCCCACCCAGGCGAACCTCGACAAGGAGCGCCTGTCGGCCACCACCGTGGTCGAGGGCGGCGGCTCCTGGGGGCTGATGTTCCAGCCCTACAACCAGAACTACCCCTTCCGCTGGGCGGTCGGCCCCACCACCGACATCTCCACGAAGGACGAGGCCAACTACTTCCGGGCGATCCTGGAGCACGTCAAGCGCCTCACCGACGCCGACTCCACGGCGCCGACGGTCGCGGCCCGTCAGCCCGAGGTGGGGCAGATGGACGTGCCCACCTCGACGCGCGTCGTCGTGCGGTTCTCGGAGCCGATCGGGGCGTCGAGCATCACCGCCGCCTCCTTCCGCCTGCGCCACAACGGCGCGACGGTGCCGGCCACGGCCGTCCGGTCGCCCGCGGGCGACACGGTCACCCTCACGCCGGCTCAGGGCCTCGAGCCGGGCGACACCTACCAGGTGCAGCTCTCGTCGGCGATCGAGGACACCGCGGGCAACAACCTGGCGGCCACGAGCTGGAGCTTCACCACCAGTGAGATCCCGGCCAACGTCGCCGGCGCCTGGCGCGGCGCCGGCGGCCAGGTCGTGATCGAGGCCGAGGGCACCTCGGCGAACCTGCCCCGCTCGGGCGACACCTGGCAGGCCACGAACCAGCCGGCCGGCTCGGTCGGCGGCGCGATGTGGCTCGGCCCGGACGACAACTCCCCCGGCGGCACGCCCATCACGGCCACCGCGGCGGAGATGCGGTACGACGTGGTCTTCGACCAGCCCGGCCGCTACCAGGTGTGGGTTCGCGGCTACTCGCCGAACGCCGAGGGCAACTCGCTGCACATCGGCCTGGACGGCGCCGAGCCGGCCACGGCCAACAACCTGAACTCCACGGTGATCGGGTCCTGGCACTGGTTCCAGACCCGCACGTCGGGTTCGAAGGCCTACATCGACGTCACCACCTCCGGCCTGCACACGCTGCATGTGTACGGCCGCGAGGACGGGTTCACCCTGGACCGGATCGTCCTGAGCATGGACGCCGCGTACACGCCCGCCGGCGACGGCCCGGCCGCCTCGCCGCGCGACGGTGACGACTTCACGCCGCCGACGGTCACGAGCCGCGCCCCGGCCCCGGACGCCACCGGCGTCGCCCTCGACGCGAACGTCGTCGTGGGCTTCTCGGAGCCGATGGCCCTCAACACGATCACGGCCGCCACGTTCGAGCTGGCCCCGACCACGGGCGGCGCCGACGTCCCGGCCGTCATCACCGCCGCCTCGACGGGCCGCACGTTCACCCTGAACCCGACCGGCCTGCTCGAGCCCAACACCTCGTACAGCGTCTCGCTGGCCTCCACCGTGGCCGACGCCGTCGGCAACCCGCTGGCCGCCGCGGTCACCTGGACCTTCACGACGGGCGACACCACGACGCCGCCCGTCACGCCGCCGGCCCAGCCCGGGGTCCCCGCGGGCGTCCCGGCGCCGCCGGCCGTCGTCCCGCCGACGACGGTGCCGGCGAAGCGCGCCGCCGCGACGAGCGTGCGTGCCCGCTGGATCCCGTCTCGCAAGCGTCTCGTGATAACCCTCACCGGCCGCGCCGCCCGCACCACGGTGCGCGTGGCGGGCAAGGTCGTCCGTCCCGTGAAGGGCGTCGTCGTGCTCCGCCGCGCGACCCCCGGCCGGGTCGTCGTGAAGGTCGCGCCCCTCGCGGCCGCCAGGGAGACGGTCAGCCCCCGCAGCTGGCGCGTCACCCTCAGCCCGCGCGGTTCCGCCACGGTCCGTCGCCTGTGAACCGTCCCGCTCACTCCGAAAGCGATCGCCCGATGTCCCGCTCCACCGGTACCCGCCGTCTCCGCACCCTCCTCGTCGCGCTGGCCACCGCCGGCGCGCTCGCCGTTCCGGCCGTCGCCTCGGCGGCGGTCTCCCTCGGCTTCTCCCAGGCCGTCGGGGGCACGGTCGCCGACAAGGACGGGCAGGGCACCGGCTTCACCGCCGTGCAGCCGAACACCGGCGGCACGCAGTACGACCCGGGCGCGATCGACCTGGACACGACCACGGGCCGCCTCACGATCACGGCGCAGACCGGCAGCACCGGCACGACGAACAACGCGCGCAACGTGCTCTACGTGCCCTTCGACGGGCGCGGCGACGAGACGGTCTCCGCCCGCCTGGTGGGCTCGCTCAGCGGCCTGTCGGCGCAGCCCCAGCAGGGCGGCGTCTACATCGGCCCGAGCCAGAACGACTACGTGAAGCTCGTGGCCACCCGGCTGGACTCCAACGACACCAACATCCTCCAGTTCTACTACGAGATCGACGGCGTGGGCGGCCAGCAGGCCACCGTGACCCCGCCGAACTGGGGCACCATCGAGGCCCTCGACCTCTACCTGGTGATGAACGGGGCGACCGGGCAGGTCCGCGCCGAGTACTCCATCGACGGCGGCCCGCGCACCCAGGTCGGCTCGACCTACACGGTGCCCGCCGGCAAGCGCACGGCCTTCTTCAACCAGAACAGCCAGGGCGGCGTCCTCGCCTTCACCGGCAACGTGAACCAGCCGGTGCCGGTGCAGTTCGACCGCTTCCAGGTGGGCGAGTGCGTCGCCGCGGGCGGCCGCCCGAGCGTCGCCTCCACGAGCCCGGCCGGCGGGGCGACCGGCGTGCCGCGCTCGACCGCCGTCACGGCCGAGGTGAACCTGCCGAACTGCGGCGGCATCGACCGCGAGGCGGTCGACTCCGGCGCGGTCCGCCTGTTCGACACCACCACCAACAGCCAGGTGCCGGCCGTCGTCAACACCTCGGGCGGCGGCGACGTCATCGTCCTGCAGCCGACGGTCATCCTGGCCTCCAACCGCACCTACCGCTTCGAGGTCACCGACGGCCTCGAGGACCTGTCGGGCGCGGCGTTCCAGCCCTGGTCCAGCACCTTCACCACCGGCACCGGCACGGGTGGCGGCGGCGGCAACTTCAGCGGCGGCTTCACCCGCAGCGTCACGTCCGCGCCCCTCCTGACCGGCGGCGTCGGCTACACGAGCGTGGTCGTCGGCCCCGACGGCAAGCTCTACGCGGGCATGAACACCGGCGAGATCAAGCGGTTCACGATCAACGCCGACGGCTCGCTGGGCGCGCAGCAGCAGATCACGACGGTCCAGAACCACGAGGGCGGCCCGCGCATCCTGGTGGGCATGGCGTTCGACCCGGCCTCCACGGCGGCGAACCCGATCCTCTGGGTCACGCACAACGAGTTCGCCTTCTCGAACGCGACCGAGTGGAGCGGCAAGATCAGCCGCCTCACCGGCCCCAACCTGGGGACGATCCAGGACGTCGTGGTCAACCTGCCGCGCTCGGCCCGTGACCACCTCACGAACTCGCTCGCCTTCCACAACGGCGCGCTCTACCTGACGCAGGGCTCCAACTCCGCCACCGGCGCCCCGGACAACGGCTGGAACCAGCGTCCCGAGCGCCTGCTGAACGCCTCCGTGCTGCGCCTGGACCCGGCGAAGCTGCCGGCCTCCCTGCCGCTCGACGTGAAGACCCCGGACGGCGGCGGCACCTACAACCCGTACGCCCCGAACGCCGCGCTGACCCTGTTCGGCACCGGCATCCGCAACGCGTACGACCTCGTGTGGCACACGAACGGCCAGCTCTACGTGCCGACGAACGGCTCGGCGGCCGGCGGCAACACGCCCGCCACCGACTCGCCGCTGCCGGCCTCGTGCTCGCCGCGCGCGGACGGCCCGTGGACCGGCCCGTCCGTCCCGGCCATCACGAACCCCGGCGCGCAGGCGGACTACCTCTACCGCGTCACCCAGGGCGGCTACTACGGCCACCCCAACCCGACCCGCTGCGAGTGGGTGCTGAACGGCGGCAACCCGACGTCCGGCAACGACCCGCTCGAGGTGCCGAAGTACCCCGTGGGCACGCAGCCGGACCGCAACTTCCGCGGCGCGGCCTTCAACTTCGGCCTCCACTTCTCGCCGAACGGCGTCATCGAGTACCAGGGCGGCGCGTTCGCCGGCGCCCTCGACGGCACGCTGCTCGTCGTCCGCTACAGCGCGGGTGACGACATCATCGCCCTCACCCCGAACGGCTCGAACGGCGACATCGCGACCTCGCAGACCGGCATCACCGGCCTCACCGGCCTGGTGAACCCCCTCGACCTGACCGAGGACCTGAAGACCGGGAACCTCTACATCGTCGAGTACCCGGACCCGTCCAAGACGACGGCGCCGTCGCGGATCGTGCTCGCGAAGCCGATCGGCGGCGCGGACTCCACCCCGCCGTCCGTCACGGGCACCGCCCCGGCGGCCGGCGCCACCGGCGTCCCGGTGAACTCCAACGTCGCCGCCGCGTTCTCCGAGGGCCTCGCCCCGGCGACCGTCTCGACGGCCACGGTCACCCTGGCCCCCGCGGGCGGCGCCCCGGTCGCGGCCACGGTCTCCCTGAGCGACCGCAACCGCACCGTCACGATCGACCCGGCCGCCGACCTGGCGCCCGCGACGACCTACACCGCCACGGTCTCGAACGGCGTCACCGACGTCGCCGGCAACGGCCTGGCGGCCCCGGCCACGTGGTCCTTCACCACGGCGGGCGGCCCGGGCGCCGGCGCGGGCGGCGCGATCCCGCCGGTGACCCCGCCCGTGAAGGTCGCGAAGCCGAAGTTCACCGCCACCGGCCTGAAGGCCGTGTGGAACCGGAAGAAGGGCGTGCTGACGCTCACCGTGAAGGGTCGCGACAAGCGGTCCACGGTGAAGGTCGGCGCCCGCTACATCGCCCCGAACAAGAAGGGCGTGATCGTGCTCCCGCGCAGGAAGGCCGGGACGATCGTGATCCGCGTCCAGCCCACCCCGCTCTCCCGCGGCATCCTCACCGCCCGCACGTGGAAGGTCACGTTGAAGGCGAAGGGCGCCCCCAAGGTCCTGAGGATCGGCCGATGACGACCCACACCACCCCGAGGACGGACACCGTGCAGACCGGCTCCCGCTCATCCCGGCCGCGGGCGCGCCTGCTCGCGCGCACGGCCGTCGCGCTCGCCGCGCTCGGCGCCCTGGGCGGCGCCGCCGCCGGCGGGGCGCTCGGCGCCCTCCAGGCGAGCACCGACCGCCTCGTCTTCGCCGACCCGCAGGGCGGGGCCGCCAGCCCGGCCAAGACCGTCACGGTCTCCAACCCGAGCGGCAGCGCCTTCCAGCTCACCGGCTTCACGATCGGCGGGACGAACGGCAACCAGTTCGCCCTCTCGGGCGCGCCGGGCACCCCGGCGACCGTCCCGGCCGGCGGCTCGGTGCAGGTGCCGGTCGTCTTCGCCCCCGGCACGACGGGGGTGAAGGCCGGCCAGCTCACGATCGCCACCAACGACCCGGCGGCGCCCTCCATCGCGGTCACGCTCCGCGGCCTGGGCACCACCTCGGCCACCGGCGAGCCGTCGCTGCAGTACGTCTTCGACACCTGGCAGATCCCGGTCGCCACGGGCGACCCGACGCCGGCCAACGCGCCGCTCGGCTCCGGTGGGCCGATGGGCGACGAGGTCGACATCGAGCGCTTCCAGCCGGCCGGCGCCGGCCCCGTCACCGTGACGCCGATCGCGTCGTACACGCTGCCCGGGCCCGGCTCCGCGACCTCCGCCTTCGGTTACTACACCGGCTCGGGCGGCTCCGGCACGCAGCAGCTCTTCACGATCGACAACGCGTCGGCGCGCGCCCTCGAGCCGGGGATCTCCGGCACGACGTCCTTCAACCCCGGCGGCCCGTTCAGCCTCTACGCCACGTACTACGGCTTCGGCGGGCGGACGACCTACGGCCAGGACGCGCTCAACACCTGGGACGACACGGTCGCCAACCGGCACAAGATGCGCGTCTACCCGATGCGCAACCCGAACGGCTCGGCCGTCCCGAACTCGTTCGTCGTCGCGTTCGAGGACTCGGACGCCGACCCGGCGGACAACCAGGACACCGTCGTGATCCTCTCCAACGTCACCGCCGTCGGTGCCGTGGGCGGGGCCAACATCGGGATCCAGAACCTCGACGGCGTGCCGTTCGCGGACCGCCTGGTCATGAACCGCATCCAGGGCGGGGCGACCGGCATCGTCACGAAGGAGACCGCCACGCTGCGGATCTCCAACTCGGGCAGCCAGCCGCTCACGATCACCGGGCTCGGCATCTCCGGCCCGTTCACCCTGAACACCGCGATCAGCCTGCCGCGCCAGGTCCCGGCCTTCGGCACGCTGGACGTCCCCGTCCGCTTCACGGGTCAGGGCAACCAGCAGACCGACCCGCCGCGGGTGGACAACGGCACGCTCACGATCACGTCGAACGACGCCGACGAGCCCACGATCTCCGTGCAGCTCGCCGGCCTCTGGCAGGGCAAGCCGGAGGGCTCCAACGAGGGCACGCTCGCCGAGATCTTCAGCGTCTTCGGCTACGCGACCCGCATCGTCAACGCCAACTCGCCCGGCAACGACATCTCCAAGCAGGGCCGCGTCGAGCCCGTGGGCGAGGAGGTCCTCTCCCCGTACTGGCGGCGCCTCGACACGAGCCGGCCGGTGCAGGTGCGCCAGCTCGCCGCGTTCCACGGGTCCGGCACGGGCACCGTCTACTGGTTCCCGCAGGGCGACCCGGGCGGCGTGAAGTCGATCTTCACGCACGACGACCTCGAGTATCAGACGGTCCTCCCGCGCCACACCAACCTGCAGGGCCCGGCGCAGGGCACCTTCACCCCGACCAACCCGGTCTTCGGGTTCCGCCTCGCCTCGGCGTGGAGCGACGACTCGATGAACGAGTTCACCCAGTCGTGCCTCAACGACCCGGCGGCGCCGAAGTGCGGCCACGTCGTCCGCTTCTGGCCGATCAAGGACCGCTCCGGGATCGTCCAGCCCGGCCAGTACCTGGCCGCGATGGACTTCGCCAACGCGAACACCGGCAACTACGACTACCAGGACAACATCTACCTGGTCTCCAACGTCGTGCCGGAGGCCGGCGTCCCGGTCGACACCACCAAGCCGACCGTCCAGACGGGCACCCGCACCCCGGGGGCGAACGCCACCGGCGTCGCGGTGGGCACCAACGTCTCCCTCACGTTCTCGGAGGCGATGGACCCGTCGTCGGTGAACACGGGCTCCTTCACGCTCGCCCCGGCGGCGGGCGGCGCCCCGGTCGCGGCGACGATCTCGGTGTCCGGCTCGAACGGCACCTTCACGCTCGACCCGACGGCCGCACTGGCTCCGTCCACCCAGTACCGGGTCACGATCACCACCGCCGTCCGCGACGTGGCCGGCAACACGATGAACGCGAACCACACGTGGACGTTCACCACCGGCGCGGCGACCGGTGACATCGTGGCCCCGTCCGTCACGGCGACCACCCCGGCCCCCGGCGCGACCGGCGTCGCGGTGGGCTCCAACGTGACGGCCACGTTCTCCGAGGCCGTCGCCGCGGCGACGGTGGGCACGGCCTCCGTGACCCTGGTCCCGGAGGGCGGCGACTCCGAGCCCGTCGCGGGCACGGTGACGCTGGGCTCCGGCAACACGGTGGTGACCTTCAACCCGGCCACCGACCTCTCGACGGGCACCCGCTACACGGCGACGATCACGACCGCGGTGACCGACCCGGCGGGCAACCACCTGTCGGCGCCGGCCGCGTGGTCCTTCGTCACGGCCGGCGAGGGCCCGGCGACGGGCGGCGGTGGCGGCGGCCAGCAGCCGGTCGTCCCGGTCGCGCCGCCGGTCGTCCCCGCGGGCCCGGCCGCGCCGGTCACCCCGCCGGTGGTCACGGCGAAGCCGAAGTACACGGCGACCGGCCTGAAGGCGGTCTGGAACCGGAAGAAGGGCGTCCTCACCATCACCGTCAAGGGCCGCGACAAGCGCTCCACGGTGAAGGTCGGCGCGCGCTACCTGACGCCCAACAAGAAGGGCGTGATCGTCGTCCCGCGCACGAAGAAGGGCACGATCCTGGTGCGGATCCAGCCCACCCCGCTCTCCCGCGGCATCCTCACCCCGCGCACGTGGAAGGTCACGCTGCCGGCGAAGGGCGCCGTGAAGGTGAAGGGCCTCTAGGACCCCGGCCCGGCGCCGGGTGCCATGGGCACCCAGCGCCGGGCGGGATCGGCCGTCCCGCCGCGCCCGAAGGTGAGCCCCTCGGCCTCGAGCCGGGCACGGGCGGCCTCGGGACCGCGGCGGCCGTCGTCCTCGCGGTAGCCCTCGGACACCGTCCCGGAGGCCCGCATGACGCGGTGGGCGTTCGGGATGCCGCCCTGCGCGAGCAGGCGCGCGGCCCAGCGTGCCCCGGCGGGGCGCCCGGCCGCCTCGGCCACGTCGCCGTAGGTCGTCCAGCGGCCCGGCGGGATGCGGGCGCAGACGTCGCGGAGGTCGTCGGCGCCGCTCACCCGTCCCCGTCCGCGGGGTCCAGGAGCTCCCGCATGTAGCCCTCGGGATCGTCCAGGAACGCCCGGTAGAGGCCGACCCCCTCCAGCTCGTCGTACTCCGCGGTGCGCACCCCGTGGTCGCCGGCGAGGAGGATCCGGGCGCCGGGGAAGGCGAGCAGGAACGGCGAGTGGGTGGCGATGACGAACTGGCAGTCCTGGGCCACGAGGTCGTGGATGCGCACGATGAGGGCGAGCTGGCCGAGGGGCGAGAGCGCCGACTCGGGCTCGTCGAGCAGGTAGAGGCCGCCGGGCCCGAAGCGGCTCACCGCGAGGGCGAGGAACGACTCCCCGTGGCTCTGCTCGTGGGGGTGCCGGTCCCCGTACCCGGCCAGGATCTCCCCGGATCCCTCGTCGAGCTCCTCGGCCCGGGTGGCGACGTTGTAGTAGGTCTCGGCGCGCAGGAAGAAGTCGGTGCGCGGGCGCCGGTCCCACACGAGCCGCAGGGCGTCGTGCAGCCCGGACTCGGTGGAGCGGGTGGCGAACGCGAAGTTGCGGCCGCCGCCCTCGGCGTTCATCCCGGCGGCCACGGCGACGGCCTCGAGGATGGTGGACTTGCCGCTGCCGTTGTCCCCCGCCAGCAGGGTGACCGGCCGGTCGAAGCGCAGCTCGCCCATGCCCGCCACCGCCGGCACGTCGAAGGGATACCCCTGCCGGTCGTCGTCACCCGGGGCGATCCGGGCCGAGCGGAGGTAGCCGGTGCGGCGGCGGGGCGGCACCCCGCGAGACTATCCCCGCCGGCCGGCCCGCCCGCGGGGCATCATGGGGACATGGGGACGACGGACCCCGTTGCCGCCGACTACGACCGCCTGGCGGAGGCCTACGCCCGCGAGGTGGGCGGCGAGCTCGCGGGCAAGCCGCTCGACCGGGCCCTGCTCGCCACCGTCGCCGAGGGCGCGGCCGGGCGCGGGCCGGTGGGCGACCTGGGCTGCGGGCCGGGCCACGTCGCCGCGCACCTGGCGGGGCTGGGCGCCGACGTCGTGATGGTCGACCTCTCGCCGGCCATGGTCCGCCGCGCCGCGGCGGCGGTCCCGGCGGGCCGCGCGCTGGTGGGCGACCTGCGGAGCCTGCCGCTGGCGGACGGGTCGCTCGCGGCCGCCGTCTGCCTCTACTCCCTCATCCACCTGGACGACGACGGCCTGCGCGGCGCCTGCCGGGAGGTCGCGCGGGTGCTCGCCCCCGGCGGCCAGGTGCTCGTGGGCTACCACCGCGGCGACGACACGGTCCACCCGGGCGAGCTGTGGGGCGTCCCGGTCTCCCTGGGCTTCCGGTTCCTGCCCGACGCGCTGGTCACGGGCGCCCTGGAGGACGCCGGCCTCGCCGTCACCGCCAGGATGCGACGCGAGCCGTACCCGGGCGTGGAGCACCCGTCGTCGCGGGGTTACGTCCTGGCGGCCTCGAGCTGACGCCCGGCCTCGGCCCACTCCTCGTCCAGGCGGGGGCCGATGCCGTCCAGGGAGCACCCCGGGTCGCGGATGCAGATGAGCCAGATGGACCCCGCGCGCTCGTAGGCGGCGAGCGCCGCCTCCAGCTCGCCCACGACCCCCTCCCGGCACGCCTGCGGCATCCGCGCGACGTCGGCCGCCTCCCAGGCGCGCCGCGCCGCGCGCACCCGCGCCTCGTACGGGTCGTAGCCGAGCCCGTCCTCCAGTGCCGTGTCGAGCGCCTCCAGGCGGTCCGCCACGTCGACGAGCTCCAGCGAGCACCCGAGGTCGGCGTAGTAGCGGTCGACCCCGGCGGTGATGCGGGCCGCCTCCTCGCCGGAGGGCGCCGCGTCGGTCGGGGGCGGGGGGTCGAAGCGCCCGCTGCCCGGGTCGTCGGCGCCGGCGAACCGGCCGACCAGGCCCACCACCAGCAGCCCTGCGAGGACCGCGCCGGCGATCAGGACCCACCGGGTCACGTCATCCGGCGCCCTGCAGGTGGGTGCGCCAGCCCATCAGGACCCGGTGGACGGCCTCGGCGCCGACGATCTCCTCCTCCGGGGCGGGCAGCTCCGTCGGGTACATGACGAACGGGCGCGTCTGCGGCCCGCCGAGCCCGCCGTGGAACGAGATGAGCTCCTCGAAGGCGCACCCCTCGTCGAGCTGCGGGTCGTAGAAGGAGCCGACGAGGATGTCCGGGGCGTGGGCGAACCCGTCCGTGCGCCGCAGGTGGTCGGCGGCCCGGCCCCCGAAGACCGCGAGCGGGTCCTCCCCCTCCACGCGCCCCTCGGCGAGGTGGTGCTCGCCGGCCGGGCCGAGCACCACGGGCCCGTCCTCCGCCCGCACCAGGAGCCAGCCGATGTGCGGGTGGGCGCGCAGGGTGGGCAGCAGGTCGGGGTGGGCGGCGTCGATCTCCTCGCGGGTCATGCGATGGGTGGCCGCTGTCAGGTGCACGAGGCCGAGGTTGCCCGAGCCGAGCACGACCACGTCGTCCCGGTCGACGTCGGGGTCCTCCTCCTCGCCCGCGGTCGTGTCGTGCCCGGTCGCCTCGCCCAAGGCGTGCCGCACGGCGAACGCGTTCTCGTCGCCGGCCCGCCCGGCGCCCGTGACGTCGCCGCGCGCCAGGCCCCGCTTCACGAGCTCCTCCAGCCCGTAGCCGTTGCGCTGGAGGAAGGTCGCGCCCTGCGTCTGGCCGTGGTCGGAGAGGATCACGATCTCGTAGGGGCGCGGCGCGTGCGGGCGGGCCGCCGCGATGCGGCCGATGCGCTCGTCCAGCTTGCGCAGCGCCTCCAGCGTGTCGGCGCGCTCCAGGCCCGAGTGGTGGGCCACCTCGTCGTAGCCGGAGAACGTGGCGTAGACCGCGGGCCGCCCCTTCATCATGTCGCTCAGGACGCCGAACACGATGAGGTCGCGCACCGCCACGCAGAGGGCCGCGCGGATGACGGGGTAGAGGCCGCCCCGGTGGCCGCGCGGGCGCACGTCGCGCCGGGCGGCGCGGGTGGACGCGACCACCTCCAGCACCATCTCCCAGACCATCAGCACCACCACCCGCAGGGCGGCGGACCCGTTGGCGAAGAAGGCGCGGTACCCGGGGTTCGCCCCGTGCTCCGCGTCCATGCGGCTCACGGTGAGGATGACGTGGTGCGCGTCGCCGGAGAGCAGGTTGCCCCGGCTCGCCCCGCCGTCGCTCAGCAGGCCCCTCCCGGTGGACAGGCGCTTCTCGAGGTCGGCGCAGTCCGAGGGCGACGAGCAGGTCATGAGCCGGCCCGTCTCCTTCTCGAGCCAGCGGAACGCCGGGATGTCGTCGTTCGCGCCGAGGAGGATGCCCGCCTGGGAGGCGCCGGTCTGGGACGAGAGGTCCGTCTCCCACTCCATGAGGTGGTGCGAGCCCTCCGTCACCCAGGACGCGAGGACGGGCGCGCTGCCGTCGCGCATCGCGTGGCGCAGGACGTCCGCGGCCAGGCCGTCGATCTCCAGGTAGACGATGCCGGGGACGTCGGTGCGCACCTCGTCGCCGGACCGTCGCGCGATGCGCATCGTGCGCCGCAGCATGTGCGTGTCGTCGTTGAGGCCCACGACGACCTCGAACGCCATCGACACGGCGGCGACCATGAGGGCCGCGAGCAGCGCCCACCAGAACCCGTCCACAGCGATCGCGTCGGGCACGATCTCGGCCGCGAGCTCGATCACGAGCGCGTCGACGATGATCACCAGCAGGAAGCCGGTGAGGAGCGTGAACGGCAGCCGCAGCGCCGCGACCACCGGCGGCAGCACGGCGTTGAGGGCGCCCACGACGGCGGACGCCAGCAGGGCCCCCCACGGGACCGTGACGTGGAGGCCGGGCAGGATGGCCGCGGTGATCGCGAGCGCCACCGCGGCGACCGCCCAGGACGCCAGCAGCGCCAGCGGCCGGAATCGCGGCGCCGCCTGCCGCCAGGTCTCGGGTCGCACCATCTCCATCGTCCACCCCTTTCGCCCGCGCATCGTAAGCGGTGGGCGGGGCGTTACCCTCGCCCGATGAGGATGAGCTGGATGGGCCACGCGACGGTGGTCATCGAGGAGGACGGGACCCGCCTTCTCACCGATCCGGTCCTGGCCGGGCGGGTCGCGCACCTGCGCCGCGTCGCGGCCCCCGGGGCGGCCGTGACCGGCCCCCCGGACGCGGTGCTGCTGTCCCACCTGCACCGCGACCACCTCGACCTCCCGACCCTCCGCACCCTCGATCCGTCCGTCCCGGTGCTCGCCCCGGCCGGCTCGCGGCCCCTGCTGGCGCGGGCGGGACGGCGGGAGGTGGTGGAGATGCGGCCCGGCGACACGGCGTCGGTGGGGGCCCTGCGCGTGACGGCGACCCCCGCGCACCACGACGGCGGCCGTCCCTCCCGTGGCCCGGGGGCCTGGCGCCGCCGCCCGGTCACGGCCCTCGGCTTCGTGGTGTCCGGCTCCCGCACGGCCTACTTCGCGGGGGACACGGGCCTCTTCCCGGAGATGGACGGCCTGGCCGCCGGCCTCGACCTCGCGGTGCTGCCGGTGGGCGGCTGGCACCCGCGCCTCGGCCCGGGCCACCTGGACGCCGAGGACGCCGCCCGGGCGCTCACCCTGCTGCGCCCGCGCCTGGCGATCCCCGTCCACTGGGGCACCTACGCCCCGCCCGGCATGCGCCGCGGGCACCCGCACCTGCGCGACCAGGGGGAGCGGTTCCGCGACGCCGCGCGGCGTCTTGCCCCGGGCGTGCGGGTGGTGGTGCTGGCGCCGGGGGAGCGGTTCGACCTGGAGGACGCCGATGCCTGACCCCGCCGTCCCCGTCCTGCGGGCGCTGGCCGCCGGCGACCGTGAGCGGGCCCTCGCCCTCGCCCGCGACGCGGCCCCCGCCGCCGGCGTCCTGGGCCCGGCGCTCGCGCGGCACCTCGCGGCCGGTCCCACCGACGCGGTCTACGACGAGGCCTCTGCCTTCGAGTCCTTCATCGGCTACGGGACGAACCCCGAGCTCTACCGCCGCACGATCGCCGCCCTCGCGCGCCTCCACGCCGATGAGCGCCCGCGCACGGTGGTGGACATCGGCTGCGGCGACGGACGGGTGACGGCCGGCGTGCTGGGCCCGGCGACGGAGGTCGTCGACCTCGTGGAGCCGTCGGCCGACCTGCTCCGCCGCGCGCAGGCGGCCCTGGCCGGGTCCCCCGCCACGGTGCGGGCGCACGGGCGCGGCATCGCCGATCAATTGATCGTGGACGGGGACGCCCGATGGGACGTCGCCCAGGCCACCTTCGCGCTCCACACCCTCCCGCGCGCGGACCGGGCCGGCGTGCTCGCCCGCCTCGCCGGCCGGGTCGGCGTGCTCGCCCTGGCCGAGTTCGACGTCCCGGACATCGAGGGGGACGAGGAGGCACGCCTGCGGTACCTCGCCGCGCGCTACGAGCTGGGCGTGCGCGAGTACGCCGGGCACCCCGAGGTGATCGCGGGGTTCCTGATGCCGGTGCTCGTGGGCCAGGTGGAGCCGGGGCGGGTGCGCCACACGTTCGAGGGGCCGGCCACCGGGTGGGTCGCCGGCCTGCACGCGGCGGGGTTCCGGGACGTCGCCGTCGCGCCGCTCCACGACTACTGGTGGGCCCCGGCGGTCCTGGTCACGGCTCGTCCCTGATGGACGATGTGCGGGTCCGGTCCGGGTGGCAGGCTGGCGCCATGACCACACCTCCGGACCCACTCCCCATCCAGGACGTCCTGCCGTTCCCGCCCACCCCGTCCGCGAGCCACGCCGGGCGGACGATGCAGGAGTCCACCTACTCCAACCGGGTGCAGCCGCGCCGGCTCCCCGACGACGCGCCGAACATCCTCGTCGTGCTCATCGACGACGCCGGCCCCGGCCTGCCCGACACGTTCGGCGGCGAGGTGCGGACGGACACGCTGACCCGCGTGCTCGGGGAGGGCGTCGGCTTCAACCGGTTCCACACGACGGCGATGTGCTCGCCCACCCGGGCGTCGCTGCTGACGGGACGGAACCACCACCGCATCGGCAACGGCCAGATCGCGGAGCTCGCGAACGACTGGGACGGCTACGCGGGGGAGATCCCGAAGAGCAGCGCGCTCGGGGCCGACGTGCTGAAAGAGTACGGCTACGCCACCGCGGCGTGGGGCAAGTGGCACAACACCCCCGCGATCGAGACGACGCCCGCCGGGCCGTTCCACAACTGGCCGAGCGAGATCGGCTTCGAGTACTTCTACGGCTTCCTGGCCGGCGAGGCGTCCCAGTGGGAGCCGAACCTCGTCCGCAACACCACCTCGGTGCTGCCCCCGCGGACCCCGGAGGAGGGGTACCACCTCTCGGAGGACCTCGCGGACGACGCCATCGCGTGGCTCAACCGTCACCAGGCCTTCGAGCCCGACAAGCCGTTCTTCATGTACTGGGCGAGCGGCTGCCTGCACGGGCCGCACCACATCTTCCCGGAGTGGGCCGACAGGTACGCGGGGCGGTTCGACGACGGATGGGACGCCTACCGCGAGCGCGTCTTCGCGAGGGCGAAGGAGAAGGGGTGGATCCCGGCGGACGCCGAGCTCACGCCGCGCGACCCCCAGATGCCGGCATGGGACGACATCCCGGAGGACGAGAAGCCCTTCCAGCGGCGCCTCATGGAGGTGGCCGCCGGATACGCCGAGCACGTCGACGTCCAGGTCGGCCGGCTCGTGGACGAGATCGACCGCCTCGGCCTCGGCGACAACACGCTGATCCTCTACATCTGGGGCGACAACGGCTCGTCCGGTGAGGGTCAGAACGGGACCATCAGCGAGCTCCTGGCCCAGAACGGCATCCCGACGACGGTCGACCAGCACATCGCGGTGCTCGAGGAGATGGGCGGCCTCGGCCTGCTCGGCTCGCCGAAGGTGGACAACCAGTACCACGCGGGATGGGCCTGGGCGGGCAGCACGCCGTACCCGGGCATGAAGCTCCTCGCCTCGGACCTCGGCGGCACGCGCAACCCGATGGCCGTGCGCTGGCCGGCGCGTGTCACCCCGGACCCGCGGCCGCGCTCCCAGTTCACCCACTGCATCGACGTCGTGCCGACCATCTACGAGCTGGTGGGCATCACGCCGCCCCGCGTGGTGGACGGCATCCCACAGGACCCGATCGACGGCGTTTCGTTCGCCTACGCGCTCGACGACCCCGACGCGGCCGGCCGCCACGTCACGCAGTACTTCGAGATCATGGGGAGCCGGGCGATCTACCACGACGGCTGGATGGCGTCGGCCACCGGGCCGCGCCTGCCCTGGGTGCCGGGCCTCCCGCCGGGCATCGCCGACTGGACGCCCGACCGCGACGAGTGGCGCCTCTACAACCTCGACGAGGACTGGTCGCAGGCACACGACCTCGCCGCCGAGATGCCCGACAAGCTCGCCGAGATGAAGGAGACCTTCGCGATCGAGGCGGCGCGCAACAGCGTCTACCCGGTCGGCGGCGGGCTCTGGATCCCCGTCTTCCACCCCGAGCTGCGCATCTCGACGCCGTACCGGGAGTGGCGCTTCAGCGGCGACATCACCCGGATGCCCGAGTTCTGCGCGCCGGCCCTCGGCAACCGCGCCAACGTCGTCACGGTGGAGGCCGAGCTGCCGGAGGGGGCGAGCGGCGTGCTGTACGCGCTGGGCAGCTCCAGCGGCGGGCTCACCTGCTACCTCGACGACGGGTACCTCTGCTACGAGTACAACCTCTTCATCGTCATGCGCACGAAGGTGCGCTCCGAGGAGCCGCTGCCCGCCGGCCGCACCACGATCGAGATCGCCACGGAGTACGTGGAGGTCAAGCCGGGCGGCCCCCTCAGCGTGACCCTCTCCGCGGGCGGTGAGCAGGTGGCGTCCGTGGTGGTCCCGGTCAGCGCGCCGCTGCTGTTCACGGCGAACGACTGCCTGGACATCGGCACCTGCCTCGGCGGCGCGGTGTCCCTCGACTACTTCGACCGCGCCCCCTTCCCGTTCGAGGGCACGATCGACGAGGTGAGGGTCCGCTACACGAGCTGACGCCCCGCGGGCGGGGTGTAACGCGCGTTACTGGCAATCCGGGGTCCGCCCGGCTACGGTAACGCGCGTTACACCGACTCCGGGGAGGAAGCATGGGCTGGACCGTCGTGACGTACAGGCTCCCGAAGGACGACTCGCGGGCGCGGGTCGCCGTGTGGCGCCAGGTGCGCCGCTCGGGGGCGCTCCACCTGCAGCAGTCCGTCGTCGCGCTGCCGGACGGCGACGCGTTCGCCGAGGACCTGGAGGGGCTCCGCGCCACGATCACCGAGGTCGGCGGCGAGACCCTGGCAATCCGGGGCGAGGCGGACGGCCCCGACGCGGCGGCCCGGCTCACCGCCCTCTGGAACGAGGCCCGCGACGACGAGTACCGCGAACTGGTCCGCGAGACGGACAAGTTCCTCAAGGAGATCGACCACGAGTTCGCGCAGGAGAAGTTCACCCTCGCCGAGCTCGAGGAGGAGGAGGCCGAGCTCGACAAGCTCGACCGGTGGCACGGGCGCATACGGCGGCGGGACGTCCACGGCGCCGCCGAGGCCGGGGGCTGCGACGACGCGATGGGCCGCGCCCGCGAGGCCCTGGAGCGCTACAGCACCGCCGTGTTCGAGCACACGGAGCCGCCCGCCTGAGGTCAGCCGCGGGGTGCGTACATGATCACCGCGACGCCCACGAGGCAGACGGCCGCCCCGGCCACGTCCCACCGGTCGGGGCGGAAGCCGTCCATCACGACGGCCCAGGCGAGGGATCCGGCGACGAACACCCCGCCGTACGCGGCGAGCACGCGGCCGAAGTTCGCGTCCGGCTGCAGGGCGGCCACGAAGCCGTAGAGCACCAGCGCCACGCCGCCGGCGGCGGCCCACCACCCGGCGCGGCCCTCCTTCACGGCCTGCCAGATGAGCCACGCCCCGCCGATCTCGCACAAGGCGGCGAGGACGAACAGGGCGACGGAGCGGAGCGTCACCCGGCCGACCCTAGACGGCGGCGCCGGCCTGCACTTGACCTCCGTACCACGGTACGGCCATACCCTTCGTGCATGACCACCGAGCTGACATCCATCGCGGCCTGCAGCCTCGACGCGGGTGAGGCCGCGGACAGGGCGGAGGACTTCCGCGCCCTCCTCGGGCCGCGTGTCCGGCGCCTCGTGCGCGACGGCGACCGCGCCGTGCTCGACCTGGAGATGGGCCGGGGGCCCGAGGCGGACCTGCGGGAGCTGCTGCGCCTGGAGCGCGAGTGCTGCCCGTTCTGGCGCTTCGGGCTGGAGAGGCGCTCCCCCCGCCGGGTGCGCCTGGAGGTCGCCGCACCGTCCCCGCACGGCGCGGCGCTCGAGGCGTTCCTGTCGCTCGCGGGCCCGGTCGCTCGGGAGGACCCCACCTACCGCGCGGGCGAGGCGGCCCGCCGCGCCGGGGTGGGCGTCGAGACGCTCCGGTACTACGAGCGCCGGGGCCTGCTCCCGCGCCCGCAGCGGCGCCCGTCGGGGCAGCGCGAGTACACGCCCGCCGACATCCGGCTCGTGCGCGCGATCAAGGCGGCCCAGCGGCTCGGCTTCACGCTGGACGAGACGCGCGAGATCGTGGCCGTCACGCGCGGCGGCGAGCCCCGCGACCCCGGCGCGCTGCGCACCCGGGCCCAGGCGAAGCTGGCCGAGGTGGACGAGCGCATCCGCGGGCTCGAGCTGATGCGGTCGGAGCTCCGCGCGGTCGTCGCCGCCGAGTGCGACCGGCTCGTCGGCTGCGAGTGCGGCGACTGCCCCATCGACGAGGCCGGGGACGCCGCCCCGCGGCCCCGCCTGCTGCAGGTGCGGGGCGCGCGGTGACCGTCCACCCCGCCCGCTTCGCCCTCGTCACCGTCCTCGCAGCGATCGGGACGGCGCTGCTCATCGGCATCCCCACCGACGTCATCCCGAACCCCCTCTTCGGCCGCATGACGCCGGTGCGCGCCTACGACGTCCCGGTGCTCGTGGCGGTGTCGGTGCTCTCCGGGCTCCTCGTGGCGAGCCATCTCGCGGTGAGCGGCGGGTCGTGCCCGGTGCGGCCGGCCCGGGCCACGGGGACCCTCGGCGCGGTGCTCGCCTGGCTCGCGGTCGGGTGCCCCGTGTGCAACAAGCTGATCGTCCTGGCGATCGGCTCGTCGGGCGCGCTCGCCTGGTTCGCGCCGGCGCAGCCGTGGCTCGCGGCCCTCTCGGTGGTCCTGCTGCTCGCCGCGCTCGCGTGGCGCTGGCGGGTGCTCTCGGCGGCGGGCCTGCGCCTCTCACCGGCCGGCCCCTGACGCCCCGGGGCCTCTCTCCACCTCCACATTAAGGCGCGGAGGGGGGCTTGCCGCAAGCCCGGGGGGCTGCGGGATGATGCCCGGCCGCAGCCGACGAGGGGGGACGGGGATGACCGGGCACGCGGTGGTGATCGCCGGTGGGGGGCCGACCGGGCTGATGCTCGCGGCGGAGCTGGCGCTGGCGGGGACGGAGGTCGTGATCGTGGAGCGGCGCGCGACCCGGGAGCTCGAGGGGCACCGGGCCGGGGGCCTCCACGCGCGCACGATCGAGGTGATGGAGCAGCGGGGCGTCGCGGGCCGGTTCCTGGAGGCCGGCCAGGTGGCCCAGGTCGCGGGGTTCGCGACGATTCCCCTCGACATCTCCGACTTCCCGAGCAGGCACCCGTACGGCCTGGCGCTGTGGCAGGACGAGATCGAGCGGATCCTCGCCGGGTGGGTCGACGAGCTCGGCGTGCCGGTGCTGGCGGGACGGGAGGTCACCGGGCTCGCGCAGGACGCGGACGGCGTGGACGTGCAGGTGTCCGGCGGGCCCCCGCTGCGGGCCGGCTTCCTCGTGGGGTGCGACGGCGGCCGCAGCCTGGTGCGGCGGGCGGCCGGGATCGGCTTCCCGGGCTGGGACGCCGCGACGGGCGCGATCATCGCGGAGGCCGTCATGGACTCCCCCGAGCCCGGGGTGCGCTTCGACGAGCGGGGCATCCACGCCATGAGCCCGCTCGCCGGCGGGGGCGGCATGCGCCTCGTGCTGACCGACGGCGGGACGGGGGAGGACGGCCCGCCGACCGCGGACGACCTGCGCCGCGGCCTCGTCGAGGTCTACGGGTCGGACCTCGGCCTCCGCGAGGTGACCTGGATCTCCCGGTTCACCGACGCGTCGCGGCAGGCGGAGCGGTACCGCGAGGGGAGGGTCCTGCTCGCGGGCGACGCGGCCCACATCCACTGGCCGGCCGGCGGGCAGGGGCTCAACACCGGGGTGCAGGACGCGGTCAACCTGGGCTGGAAGCTGGCGCAGGTGGCGGCGGGGACCTCCCCGGACGCCCTCCTCGACACCTACGGGGCCGAGCGGCACCCGGTGGCGGCGCGCGTCCTGGAGGCGACCATGGCGATGACCGTCGTGCAGCGGGGTGGTCCCCGGGTGGATGCCCTCCGCGGGATCCTGGCGGAGGTGCTCGCCATGGACGAGCCGCGCCGGGCGCTCGCCGGGACCCTCTCCGGTCTGGACATCCGCTACGACCTCGGCGAGGGGCACCCGCTGCTCGGGCGGCGGATGCCGGACCTCGACCTGGGGACCGGCGGGGGGACGGTCCGCGTGTCGGCGCTGCTGCACCAGGCGCGCCCGCTGCTGCTGGACCTCGCGGGCGACGGCGACGTCCCCGCCCCGTGGGCCGCCCGCGTGCGCGGCGTCGCGGCCCGGTACGACGGGCCCTGGGGCCTCCCGGTGACCGGGCCGGTGGAGGCCCCGTCCGCCGTCCTCGTGAGGCCGGACGGGTACGTCGCGTGGGTGGCCGGGCCCGGCGGCGGGGACACGGGGCTCGCGGATGCCCTCACGACCTGGTGCGGACCCGCCGTGTGAGCCCCGGGTCCGGGGTGGCTGATAGGCATACAGGGGAGGCGGGAACCGCCACCGAGGCGGGTCCCGTGCCCCCGAGCGACCCGAGGAGGACCCCTCGTGCCTGCGCCCTCGTCCCGTGCCCGCGATCTGCTGGACGGCCCGGGGGGTGGTCTCGTCGGGGTCGGGCCGCCGGCGCACGGCGCCCCCGGCGCGGCGGCGCGCGGGACCCTGGCACGGGCGCTCCGCCCGCACCTCGTCGCCGAGCGCGAGGTGCTGCTGGCGCTCGTCGAGGCCGTCGAGTCGCTCGAGCGGCGCATGGCGGAGGCCGAGGGCCGCGCGGCGGCCTCCGCCGCACCGGTGGCCGGCACGGAGCCGCCCGTCTGGCAGCCGCCGGACCTCGAGATGGCGATGGCGTCGATCCTCAACACCACCGACCCCGCGGCGTTCGACGCCTCCGGCGCCGAGCAGGCCGACGAGCTGGCCGACCACCTCGGCCCGGACAGCGTGGTGATGGACCTCGGCTGCGGCATCGGGCGGGTGGCGAAGCACGTCGCGCCCCGCGTGGGCCGGCTCATCGCGGCGGACTCCTCGCCGCAGATGCTCTCGTTCGCCCACGAGCGGATGCCGGACGCCGACAACGTCGACTTCGTGACGGTGGAGGGCACGAGCATCCCCGTCGCCGATGACGCGGTCGACTTCACCTACTCGCTCGTGACGCTCCAGCACCTCGAGCGCGAGGCCGCGTTCCTGCTGCTGCGGGAGCTCCGCCGCGTGATGCGGCCGGGCGCGACGGCGTACCTCACCTTCGCGAACCTCGCGGCGCCCGAGTACCTCACCGCGTTCGTGCGGTACGCCGAGAACGGCGACGTCGCCGACCCCCGGCGCGCCCGGTTCTACACGGAGGAGGAGCTGCGGATCATGCTGGAGACGAGCGGCTTCGAGGGCGTCGAGATCTCCCGGGACACCGAGCTGATCGCCACCGCCCGCGCGGCCTAGGCGTCCCCGCCCGGTCCACCGGCCCACCAGTCGCGGCGCCCCTCCACGTCCTCCCGGCGTCCGTTGCCGAGGCTGGGGGCGCCGATCACGAGCAGCGCGAGGCCGTCCGGCCCGGCCTCGTAGCCGCGCCACGTCCCGGGCGGCACACGCACCGCGTCCCACTCGCGGAGCTCCACCACCTCGTCGTCCAGCGCCATCCGCCCGCCCCCGCGCACCACGACGTAGACCTCCTCCTGCGTGGCGTGCGTGTGGCCGTACGGGAAGCGGCACCCCGGCGGGACCCGCTGGAAGGAGAGCCCGGAGTGCTCCAGGCCGAGCGCGTCGGTCGCGAGCCGGAACTCCAGGTCCGGGTGGCCGTCGAAGCGTGACCCGACGTCCTCCAGGTCGTCCCTCAGGTTCCGGTGCGTGAAGGGCACGGGCCGATCCTACGCCCGCCGGCACGCCCGTCCGGGGAGCGGGATACGGTCGGGCCCACCCCCCGAGAGGAGCCTCCCATGCTGATCACCACCGGCAACGACCTTCCAGGGCACGAGATCACGGAGGTGCTCGGGGAGGTGTTCGGCCTGACCGTCCGCTCCCGTCATCTGGGGTCCCAGATCGGGGCGAGCTTCAAGTCGCTCGTCGGCGGCGAGCTGAAGGGGATGACCAAGATGCTCGCCGAGGGGCGCCAGGAGGCCATCGACCGCCTGGTCGAGGAGGCCGAGGCGCGCGGCGGCGACGCGATCATCGCCATGCGCTTCGACACGTCGGAGTTCATGGAGCAGGGGACCGAGATCTGCGCCTATGGCACCGCGGTCACCGTCGCCCGGAGGTGATGGCGGGACCCAGATTCGAACTGGGGACACCACGATTTTCAGACGCGACGAGTGGGACCCTAAGAACCGCTTGGCTACTGGGATCCCACGGAGGCGCGGAATCCCCGCATGCTCTCCCGCATGGTCAGAGTCGGCGAATCTGCGAGTTCCCGCCGGATCGGCGCGAGCGGCGGCCCTCTCCGGATCGCGGCTCTAAGCCCTCCGAGATCTCGCCGAAGACGTCGCCCACCTGATCGAGCTGGGTGTCGGCGAGCAGGTGGGCGTAGACCCGGGCCGTGATGTTCGGGTCGGCGTGGCCCAGGTGCCGCGACACGACGATGAGCGGCACGCCGCGGCCGAGCAGAATCGAGCCGCAGGTGTGCCGTAGGCCGTGGAGAGTCGTGAGGGGCGTGCCGTCTGCGTCCACCAGTCCGGCACGCACGAGTGCTCTGGTGGCCGCCTGGGTCGGCGAGTGCGCGTCCATCGGAGCACCCGCGCGTCCTGGCCAGACGTGACCGGCCGCATCGGCGCCTCCCTCGACGACGCTCGCCGAGTACCACTCGCCCAGGCGGATCGCGAGGGCGTCCGAGATGGCCACCCTCCGGGACCGGCGGCCCTTGGCGGTCTTCTCACCGCGCTCGCCGGCGACCTGCCACACGGAGCGACGCACCTCGATGCGTCGGGCCGAGGCATCGACGTCCGGCCACTTCAGGCCAATCAGCTCACCGCGCCGCAGCCCCCCCTCGCCGGCCGCGCGCAGCATCGTTTCGACCCTCAATGAGGGCGAACCGGCTGAGAACAGTCGCTGCAGTTCGGCCTCGTTCAGGACGCGCTCCGCGGCTTGGGCGTGATGGGTGTCGGGAGCTGGCATGCGAAGTCGGGCCGCCGGGTTGGTCGGTATGCGATCCCACGCGACGGCGGCTGCGAGGATGCCGCGCAGCGCGGCGACGGATTGGACCACCATTCGCCGGCTCGACGCGACAGCGGCCAGCTGGGCGAGCCAGGTTTCGACGACCTCGCGGGTGATCCCATCGAGAGGCATCTGTCCGAGAGCGGGAGACACCCGGAGGCGGTACTCGGTCTCGATCCCGTTGATCGTGTGGGGCGCCAAGACTGCGCTACGAGCCCGGAGGTACCTCGCGGTGAAGTCGTCGAGGACTTCGAGGCCAAGAGAGCTCTGCGCCGGCGCCGGGCGGCCCTCTGAAAGGAGTCGGCGGCGTTTCGCACGGGCTTCCCGGGTCGTCCCGGTCACCGTCAGCAGCCGGGTACGTCCTCGCGCTACCGCTGGCACCTGGATCTGGAAAGGGCACGAGCAACGTCTGCCCGATCGGCGGTCGAGACTCGACGGACACGCCACGCGGTGCGCGCGGTAGATCCCTGGCTCGATTGTCTCTCGCCACCCTCGTCTCACCTGGCTCATCGCACGCCTCCGGGAAGGTGTCCGACGGTACCTCGCCCTCGTTGAACGCTGTCAAGGCGCTGCCGCACAGCCTCAAACCCTCTGGACGGGTCCTGGCCCCCTCGCAGCGTCGGTCTCGCGTCGGGTGGTCGGGTTTCGTCCTGGGTCGCCTCATCGGCGGGCTTGCAGTCGGCCCCCCATGTCAGGCTGGCGGACGATGTCGCTATGCGGCGACGAGGACCGCGAGCTCAGCCGCGGTCGGCACCGGCCGCGTGGGACTCAGGGCGCGCCACTCGCAGGAGGGGCACTCGGCTCGAGAAGCTCGATGACCTCGTCCCCCGAAGGGGTGAAGTCCTCTCTGTAGCCGATCAGGCACTGAAGGCGGTAGGGCTCCCCGCCGTCGACCCGGAGCGTCACGATGTAGTCGGCCGGCTCGAGGTCGGGGAGGATCTCCATGTGGACGATGCCCCAGCGGAAGACCTCGAGGTCCGGGGTGTCGCTCCGCTGGTGAGGACCGGTAACCATGGGAGCGATCGGGGCGGTGTACTCGCCCCCGCTGATTAGGGTTCGGGGCTGCACCATGTACGAGGTGAGCGTGTGCTCCCTGGCCAGGTCGTCGTAAGTCCCCATGAGACTCGCAGCGACTATCAACGTGAGCGGGGTCCCAGGCGCAGGGATCTCGAAGCGAGAGATACCGGCGTTTCTCACGATGATGGTGTCGGGCTGCGGCAGCTGGTACGCGGTGCAGAAGAACGCCGCGTTGATCCTCACGGCTCCTCCACCGAGATCCTCACCTCTTTCGACGGACCGTCATCGACCCAGAACTCGAAGGTGTAGACGGACCGAGCTCGCGGCACCTTGTGGATCACGACCTCTGAGGTAAGCACGCGCCCTTCCTCCCAGTCAGGAGGAAGATCGAAGCGCGTCGGCGGGAAACGGATCGGGCTGAGAGGCTCACGGTGGACCTTCGGCACGGTCCCGGGGCCGCTGACCCTCGCGGCGAGTTCGTGTGGCTCGGCGTGCTCGCTTGGGCGCCCGACCAGCCTGATCGCGAAGAGAAGCGGCATCCGGACGATCGGGTAGTCCTTGGCGAAGATCATGACCACGCCTGGGCGGGTGAGGTCGGCGGCGAAGCCGTGAGCCTCATGGTCCGAGTCCTCGACGAGGAGCGCCCACTCCACTCGCAACCCTCGCGCAGGCATCTCCCAGGTCCGTCGGAGGTTGTGTGCCTCCGCGAGCTCATTGAGCCCTGCGGACACCGTCTCGAGCTCGGGGAACCCGTCGAGCGAGAAGGGCATCGAGACGTCGAGAATCTCCACGCCGATGGGGTCGCCGTACTGGTCGTAGTCGATGAAGCGACGCTCATCGAGCGCATCTGTCTTCACCGGGACGACACCCTCACGGAAGTGGATGGCGACCGCGTCGTCCGCGCGGCTATAGACCGCAGTATGGGTCTGGGTCGTCAGTCCCACCTCAGCCGCCCTTCGGCCTGCGTTGCCTGCCGACAATCACAGTATGGATCTCTTGGTCGGGGCGCCGGATGACTCGAATCCACCGCCCGTCGATCTTCGCCTGGTAGACCCACCGGCCGTTCGACTGCAGCCAGCAGTTGCTGGGGTCGCCGCCAGCCGTCGCGAGCACCGTCTCCACCTCGTCGTCGCTGACCTGCCGCCAGTTCATCTGCCTATCGGCGTGAGCGCTAATCACCAAACCCGACGTCGTCGTGCGCGGTACACCGAGCCCGTCACCAGGCATAGGCGGCCGAGGTGTGTCTCACGCGAGGAGCCAGACGAGGAACGCGACGAGCGAGACGATGGCCACCACCGACGCCGCCACCGCGGCGGCGCTCAGACCGCCGATCATCGACCGGCCGAGGGAGGATCCCCACGTCTCCCGCTCGACGTCCTTCTGCCGCTCCCACTCTTCGGTCGCGCGGCGTTCCTGCTGCCCGTCCGGAAGGTAGCGGGCCGCCCCTTGGCGGCCGTCCGGGTCGTTCATGCCGAGGTTCCTCTCCGTGTGCGGCGCCACCCTACTTCGCGGGGGGGACGCGACCGGGACCCCTCGTTTGGCACCTCACACAGCGGCCTCTTGGGCACCCTGAGATGGTTCCATGCAGAACGTGCGTCGCTCATGCAGCCGACGTGCCGCAGGCGCAGTTCGGGTCGATCGATCGCACCGCCGCGGCTACCCCGACCAACAGGGTCGCCAGCCCCCATTCTCAGATCAGGGCGCATTTGCACTGGAAGATGCTGGGGGGCCCACGACCGTCGTCGAGTCTTCGATTGTCGTGCTCACGATTCGTGCTGCGACGGCGCCGGGGTACTACGAGCGGGTCGAGTTCGCCCGCGATGACTACTACGGGGAGGCCGGCGCGATGCCCGGCCGCTGGGTTGGCCGCGAGGCCGGCGCCCTCGGACTGGCCGGGTTGCCTGAGCGTGGGGATCTGGAGACGCTCCTAGAGGGGCGCTCCCCGCGAGGGGGCGAGCTGCTGGGGGTGCCAAGTCGGCGAGGGAACGCTGGGTTCGATCTGACCTTCACGGCGCCAAAGTCGGTGTCGGTGCTGGCGGCGGTCGGCGATGAGCGGGTGTGCGGTGCGGTGCGAGCTGCGCATGAGGCGGGGGTGGCGGCGGCGCTCGACCACCTCGAGCGGTTCGAGTGCTGGACGCGTCGCGGTGCCGGCGGTTCCATTGTCATCCGGGCGGGCGGGTTCGTGGGCGCGGCGTACACCCACGAGATGTCGCGGTCCGGGGACCCGCACCTCCACACCCACGTCGTCATCGCGAACGTGGTGCGCGGCGAGGACGGCCGGTGGACGACGCCGGACATGCGGCCCGTGTTCGCGGCGGCGAAGACGGCGGGGGTGATCGCTGAGGCGGTGATGCGAGATCACCTGTCGCGCGAACTCGGGGTCGAGTGGCTGCCCGTCGTCAACGGGATTGCGGAGCTGGCTGGTGTTCCGGAGGCCGTGCGTAGCCACTTCTCGGCACGGCACGCGGAAATCATGGACGAGGCCGCGGCCCGGGGGTACACGGGTCGCGCCGCGCTGGCGTTGATCCAGCGGGAGACGCGCGACCGCAAACGCCGCATCGACCGTCACCGGGCTGTTGCCGAGTGGCGGGCGCGGGCGGCCGAGCACGGCTTCGGTGAACGCGAACTGGCACAACTGGTCGGCCAGCAGCGCTCGCTGCCGGCCGACGACTATCACCGCCGCCTGGCCGAGATCGGTGACCGGATGCTCGGCCCGGACGGGCTGACCCGGCGGGACTCGACGTTCACCCGCAGGGAGGTGATCCAGCACCTCGCCGACGCCCACCGCGACGGTGCGCCCCCCGGTCGCCTTGAGGAGCTTGCCGACGCGTTCCTCGATCGGCGGTGCATCCCACTCGCCCGCGACGAGGGTGGGGACACGGGACATCGGGAGCAGCGGTACACCACCGGCGACATGCTGGACACCGAGCGGCGCCTCATCGCGGCCGGCACGCATCGTGACCCGGTGGCAGCGGTGCGGGCGAGTCGGGAGGCGCTCGACGCGGTGATCGCGGGGCGCCCGACTCTTGGCGCTGATCAGGAGGAGGCGGTGCGGCATCTGTGCGGTGGGTCGTGCCGGGTGCGTGTGTTGGAGGCGCGGGCGGGGACGGGGAAGACGTTCACCCTCGACGCCGTCCGAGAGGCGTACGAGGCGTCCGGCGTTGCCGTGGTCGGTGTTGCCTGGCAAGGACAGGCTGCGGACCTGCTCCAACGGGACGCCGGCATCCCGTCTCAGACGGCGGCGCTCCTTGTGGTGCGATCAGGGAGGGGAGAGCAGCCGATCCCGCACCGAGGGGTCGTGATCGTGGATGAGGCGTCGGTGATGCCGACCCGCCCCCTTGAACAGCTCATCGCCCAGGCGGCGGAGCGGGAGGCGCGAGTGGTGCTGGTCGGTGACCGGGCGCAGCTTCCGTCGATCGACGCGGGTGGTGGGTTCGCCGCCCTCGCCGACCGCCTGGGCGCGGCGGAGTTGACGGTGAACCGACGCCAGCAGAGCCCCCTGCAGCGACGCGTCGCCGCGTGTCTGGCGGACGGTGACGCCGCCCAAGCGGTACGGCTCCTCCGCCGAAGTGGCTCGCTCCACGCCTACGAGGATGCGCGCGACGCGCGTGCCGACCTGGTCGCCGCGTGGGCGGAGGCGGAGGCTGCGTCACCGGGGCGGAACCTGATGCTCGCCCACGACCGGCGCGATGTCGCCGAGCTCAACCGCCTCGCCCGCGAGTGGCGCGAATCGTGGGGTGGCATCTCGGACCGGCGGATCGTCGCCGGCGGCACCGAATGGGCGGTTGGCGACCGCATCGTGTACCGCCGCAACGACTACGGGCTCGGTGTCCGGAACGGCACCCGCGGCACGGTCATCGCCATGGACGACCACGGCCGCCACATCGACCTGGTCACTGACCATGGGGAGCAAGTCCGGCTGCCCGCCGGCTACCTCACCGATGCCCGGCACGGATATGCCCTCACCGGCCACGTCAGCCAGGGCGAGACCGTGGACCGCACCTTCGTCCTCGCCTCACCCGAGCGGGGCGGCGCCGAGTGGGCGTACGTCGCCGCGTCCCGGCATCGCCACGACCTCCAGGTGTTCGTCGTACATCTCGAACCCGGTGAGATGGAGCAGGCGATCGGCCGGGGGTGGTCGAGCACTCACGCCAAGAGCCTGGCACTGGATCGTCTGGAGACAGCGAGAAGCTCCCTCGGCCGCGAGCTGATCGGCGGCTGGGAACGCGGCTAGCCGTAAGTGATGGCCCAGCCGGCCCGACCTGTCGGCCGTCAGTGCCGAGGGCCGAACGTCCCAAGAGGAACAGTTCGGCTTATGACACGGATAAAAGGAGGTGATGCCTGCTAGCCTGACACCGTAAACATGACAAACATGATCGAGTTTTCAGCATTTCGAACGAGGGCCGTATGACGGACCCCTCTCCCCACGGTCGCGGCGTCGGTGAGGGACCGCTGGACGAGCGAGGCCCGGCGGTCGTCCGGGACCCTCTCGTCCACGCCCTGCCGGGGCGCGCCGAGGTGGTCGTCGTCGGCGGCGGGCCGGTGGGTTCGGCTCTCGCGATCGAGCTCGCGTCCCGTGGTGTGGTCCCCCTCGTGCTGGAGCGCCGGACCGCCATCCAGACGGCCGACGTCCGCGCCCGCAACATCTCGGTGCGCACGCTCGAGCTCGCACGGCGGTGGGGCGTGGCCGGTGAGTTCCGGGCGCGCCAGACGCTGCCCGACGACTGGCACCGTGGCTGGGTCATCCGGACCAGGGTGGCGGGCGACGACCTCTGCGAGCCGCTCCATGCCGACCGGCCGGCGTGGACTCCGCGGGCCGAGTGGCACGAGATCGCCGCCGAGCGCCCGCAGGACCTGCCGCAGTACCACGTCAACCGGATCCTCCGGGACCGCGCCGCCCAGCTCGGCGCCCTGTTCGCCACCGGCTGGGAGGCGGCGTCGGTGACCGACGACGGGACGGGCGTGACCGTCCGGGCCGAGGGTCCCGACGGGGCGACCGCGACCGTTCGCGCGGACTGGGTGGTCGGCGCCGACGGCGGTCGCAGCGTCGTGCGTCAGGCGGCGGGCATCGAGCAGGACCAGACGGAGCCCCTGGGGCGCCTGTTCAACGTGGTGTTCCGTCTCCAGGACCCCTGGGAGCGCCTCGGCCTCGATCCGGCCGTCCTGATGTTCGTCTTCAACCAGGACGTGTCGGGGATGATCTCCCCGTTCGACGGCGACCTCTGGCGCCTCGGCATCGGTCCGGTGCCCATGGACACGTCCATCGACGAGGACGACCTGATGGCCGTTACGCGCCTGTACCTGGGCGCCGACGTCGAGCCGGAGTTCCTGTCGGTGTCCGGCCACGTGGTGCAGAAGCGCATCGCGCGCACCCGTCGGAGGGGTCGCCTCCTGCTCGCCGGCGACGCCGCCCAGGCCTTTCCGCCCCACCTCGGCCAGAACCTCAACTCCGGCGTCGGCGACGCGGCGACGCTCGGCTGGGCGCTCGCGGCGGTCGTGCGCGGGTGGGGCGGGGAGGTCCTCCTCGACGCCTATTCGCAGGAGCGCACGGCCGTCGCCCACCGCCTCGCCGACGCGACCCTCGAGATCTGCGCCGCGACCTCCCAGATGGAGGAGCTCATCCGCTCTCACGGCGACGTGGAGGGCGACACACCGGAGGCGGTCGCGGCGCGCGGCCGGCTCGGGGCGGTCGTGCGGCAGGTCCTCGCGAGCGGGTCGGACGGGCTCATCTTCGACCAGAGGCATCCGGACTCGCCCATCGTCGTGCCCGACGGCAGCCCTGCCCCGCCCGACGACCCGACCACGCTCCACGCGTCAGCCCGGCCCGGCCACATCGCCCCGCACCTCTGGCTGGGCGATGGGGACCCGCTCTCGGACCACTTCGGCCACTGGTTCACGTTGCTCGACCTCGGTGCCCCCTCCGAGGACGTGCAGGCGGTGACCGGCGCGCTCGCCACGACGGGTGTGCCGGTCACCGTGTTGGCCGTCGCCGATCCGGCCGTCCGCGCCGCCTACGAGCAGCCGCTGGTCCTCATCCGGCCCGACCGGGTGGTGGCGTGGCGGGGCGCCGCCGCCCCCGCGGACCCGGCCCGGATCGCCGACATCGTGCGCGGCTTCCCCGTCGCGGCGACGGTCGAGGTGGCGGCGTGAGCAGCGGGAGCGGCGCGGCGCCTCTCGTGCTGCGGGACCTGCACAAGCGGTACGGCGGTGTCCGGGCGCTACGCGGGGCGGACCTCACGGTGACGCGTCCCGGCGTGGTGCACGGTCTCATCGGGGCGAACGGATCCGGCAAGTCGACCCTGCTCGGGATCCTCTCCGGCCAGCGCCGCCCCGACGCCGGTGTGGTCGAGCTGGACGGGAACCCCGTCTCATTCACCAGCCCCGTCGCGGCGCTCGCGCATGGCATCGCGATGGTCGCCCAGGAGACGGCCCTCGCTCCGTCGTTGTCGATCGCCGAGAACGTCTTCCTCGGGCGCCGCTTCTCCCGGAGGGCGCTGACCGGCATCGACTGGGGTCGCACCCGGGCGCGGGCGGGCGCGGTGCTCGCCGAGCTGGGTGTCGATGAGGACCCCGCCACTCCCGTCGGCCGTCTGCGCCCGGACCGTCAGCAGATGGTGGAGATCGCCCGCGCCGTCTCGCTCGACGCCCGCATCCTCATCCTCGACGAGCCCACGTCGTCCCTGGACGACGGCGAGGTGGAGGCCCTCTTCGCGGTCGTCCGGCGCCTGCGCGAGCGCGGCGTCGCCACCATCTTCGTGTCCCATCGCCTCGATGAGCTGCTCGGCCTGTGCGACGAGCTCACGGTGTTGCGCGACGGGCGCACCGTCGATGCCGGGCCCATCGCCGGCTTCGACGCGCACCGAATCGTGGACTCGATGGTCGGGCGCGCGGGGGCGTGGGCGGACCGTCCCCCCGCTCGCACCCGGGAGGAGCCGGCCGACGGCCCTCCCGCCCTGAGCCTGCGTGGCCTGCAGGTGGCGGGGGCGTCGCGCGGTGTGGACCTCGACGTTCCCGCGGGGCGCGTCATCGGCCTCGCGGGCATGGTCGGCGCCGGTCGCACGGAGCTGCTCGAGAGCATTTTCGGCGTGCTTCCGGTCGTCGCCGGAACGGTGTGGGTCGGCGGCGAGCCCCTCCGGTCCCGCGGGCCACGCGACGCGATCCGCCGGGGAGTGGGCTACCTGCCACCCGACCGCAAGAACCAGGGCCTCGTCCTGCAGCGCAGCGTGGCCGAGAACCTCTCGATGGTCGCGACGCGCGACCGCGCGCGGCTGCGCGCACCGGGCGACGCCCGGGAGCGCGCCATCGTCTCGACGGCCGTCGACACGATGCGGATCGTCGCCGCGTCCCCCTCGGTGCCGGTCGGCACCCTCAGCGGCGGCAACCAGCAGAAGGTCGCCCTCGGCCGCTGGATCGCGAGCGGCGCGCGCGTCTTGCTGCTCAACGAGCCCACCCGCGGCGTCGACGTCGCCGCGAAGGCTGAGATCCACACCCTGCTGCGCGACGCCGCCCGCGACGGGGCCGCGTTGCTCGTGAGCTCGTCGGAGCCCTCCGAGCTCGTCGCGCTGTGCGACGAGGTGGTCGTGATGCACCGCGGCGCCGTCGTCGCGCGCATCGGCCCGGACCGGCTCGACGAGGAGACCATCGCCCACCACACGGGAGGACAGACGTGAGCACCGGCGTCGAGACCGCGCCCGCCGGCGCCGCCCCGGGACGAGGGGTCGCCTTCGGCGAGCTGCTGCGGCGCCGCTGGGCCGCAACAGTCCACTTCCGCCCCGTCCTGCTGATCCTCGTCGCGCTGTTCGCCTTCTTCAGCGTCACGCAGGACGGGTTCTTCGACTCCACGAACCTGCGCAACCTGCTCACAGGCGTGGCGATCCTCTGGATCCTCGCGATCGCGATGACCTTCGTGCTCATCAGCGGCGGCTTCGACCTGTCGGCGGGCGCCATCCTGGTGCTCGCCGGGATCTTCCTGTCGTCCGTCCTGTCGGCCGGCGTGCCGGTGTACCTCGCGCTCGTCCTGACGGTCGTGTTCGGGGCCGTTGTCGGCGGGGTCGTCAACGGCCTCCTCATCGGCCGGCTGGGGCTCAACTTCTTCGTCGTCACGCTCGCCTCGATGACGGCCCTCACCGGCGTCGTGAACCTCTGGTCCGGGACGCAGACGGAGTTCGTCACCGAGCCGGTGCTGCGGACGATCGGCATGGGCGAGGTGCTCGGCATCGCAACGCCCATCTGGTTCATGGGTGTGGTGCTCGTCGTCGCCCTCTACGTGCAGCACCGGACCTACCTCGGCCGCGACGTCTTCGCCGTCGGCGGAAGCCCGGTCGCCGCCCGGCTCGCGGGCATCCGCACCGCACGCACCCTGGTCATCGTCTACGCGATCTCCGGCGGGGCGGCCGCCCTGGCCTCCCTCGTCGCGGTCGGCCGGATCGGCGCCGCGAGCCCGCAGATGGACATGGCCATCGCGCTCAACGCCGCGGCCGCGGTGATGCTCGGCGGTACGAGCCTCATGGGCGGCTCGGGCGGCGTGGGCGGGACGGTCTTCGGTGTCCTCTTCATCGGGGTGCTGCAGAACGGCCTGAGCATCGCCGGCGTCGAGTCGTTCTGGCAGCAGGTCGTGACCGGCGTGATCCTCGTGCTGGCGGTCCTGGGTGACCGCGTCACGACCGATGGCGGCCTGTTGCGCGCACTGCGCCCGCGCCGCCGCGGCCCCGGCGCCACGGGCGGGGACGGCGGCACCCCCGCCGGGCCCGGACCGGCGCCACCGCCCGCCGAGGCGCCCGCCCTCGTGGCCGGCGGCGCCGTCTCCACCGTGACCACCGCCACCGCCGTTCCCCGACCCGCACCCGATCCCCTTCAGGGAGGAGCCCGATGACCCCGCCCGTGGAAGCGCCCGCCCGCACCGACTGGGTGGCGGTGGCCCGTGAGATCGGACACCGGTACCGCGACGCATCCATCGCCGCCGAGCGCGACGGCACGCCGCCGGTCGAGGAGCTCGCCGAGCTCCGCGAGTCGCGGCTCGTGAACCTGCTCATCCCAGAGGAGTTCGGGGGCGAGGGCGGCACCTGGCGCGAGGCCGCGGCGGTCGTGAGCGAGCTGTCGGCGCTCGACCCGTCCCTCGGGGCGCTCCTCAACTACCACTACGTCAACTTCATCCCGGCCCTGCTCGACTACGAGACGGACGGCGAGGAGGTGCAGCGCCTCTCGGCGGCCAGCCGCTGGCTGTGGGGGAACATCACCCAGCCGTGGGTGCCGTTCCGCGCCGACCCGACCCCGGACGGCGGGTTCGTGCTCAACGGGGTCAAGCCGTTCGGGACTGGCGTCTCCCTTGTGGACGTCAACACGGTCCTGGCGCCCCGGACCGACCGCCCCGAGTTCGTCTACGTCTACCTGCCGCGCGACCGCGAGGGCATCGGGTACGCGGAGGACTGGGACCACTTCGGGCTCCGGCGCACCGAGACGATCACGGCCACCTTCACGGACGTCGTCGTCCACCCCCACGAGGTGCTGCGCGACACCCACCCCGGGCCGCGCACGACCTTCCCGCCCCTCTACCTCGCGCCCGGTGCCCTGTCCTTCGCATCCATCCTCGTCGGCGTCGCCCGCGGAGCCCTGCTGGCGGCGCGGGCGCACGTGCTCGACGTGACGCCGGCGGAGCTGGCCCCCGACGACGTCGCCGAGGAGTTCGGCGGGATCGCGGCGCGGGTGCAGGCGTCGGTCGCGCTGCGCGACCGCGTGGCCGGTGCCGTCGCGGACGCGTACGACCGGCGGAGGGACCTCACGCCGCAGGAGATCAGCGATCTCGGGATCGCGGCGGAGCGCCTCCGCGTGTTCGCCGCCGAGGTGGCCCTCGAAGCCGGGCGCGAGGCCTTCGAGCTCGCGGGCCCCGAGGCCCTCGACCAGGCGGCCGGCCTCGACCGCTTCTGGCGGGACGTGCGCATCCACTCGCTCCACGTCAACCCGCTCATCTACACGCGCCGCTTCCTTGGCGACCTCTACCTGAACCAGGCCCCGCTCGAGGGCCCCCCGTTCCTCCTCCCCTGACACCGACGACCCGGAGACGAGACATGAGCACGGGCAACGGCACGACGCCGGCGATCGCGACGGCGCGGGAGGTGGGGGAGGAGCTGGGCCGGCGCGCGCCGGCGCGCGAGAGCGCGGGCGAGCCGGTCGCCGCCGACCGCGATGCCCTGCTGGCCACAGACCTCGCGTGGCTCCCGGTGCCCGCAGCGGCGGGCGGGGCCGGCGCGTCCCTGCCGGAGGTCGTCGAGGTCATCACGGCCGTCAGCGCGGGCGACGCCGCCGTCGGCCTCGTGCTGGCGTCCCACCACGCGGCGGTGCTGGGCGTGCTCGCGCTCGGCGACGAGGACGGCGCCGATGCGCTCCTGTCCGGCGCCGTCGAAGGCGCGCGACTCCTCGCCCCCGCCGTGGGGGCCCCGCCGCTGCGGGCCGAGGTCCGCGCGGACGGCCGCGCCGCGTTCGCCGGCGCGGCGCCGCCGCGGCACGGTACCGGGGCGGCCGACGCCTTCGCCGCCGTCGGCGTCGACGCCCGGGGCCGGGCGCACGCTGCGATCCTCGCCGCGGGGGCGGACGGCGTGACCGTCGAGGAGGCCCGCCCGAGGATCGGGCTGCGGCGGGCGCCGTCCGGGCAGGTCGTCCTGCGGGACGCGCTCGGCGGGCCCGAGGGGATCGCCTCAGCCGACGCGGAGGCGCCGTCCCCGGCGCTCGTCGCCCGGGCGCTCGCGGCGCTCCTCGACGCCGCGGTGATCGTCGGTGCGGCGCGAGGGAGTGTGCAGGGCGCCGCGGAGCTGACCCGCCTGCGCCCCCGTCCCCGCCCCGTGCCCGGCGTCACCGCGGCCACGGCGGACCCGCTGGCCCACGTCGTCATCGGCGGCGCGCTCGCGCCGATCGACGGGGCCGACGCCCTCGTGGGCGTCGCCGCCCGCGAGCTCGGCGCCGTCATCGCGCGCGACGGTGCCGACCCGGCCGGTGAGGCTGCGCTCGTCAGGGCGCTGTCCGCGCTGGACACGGCGATCGCCGTCGGCCTCCGGCAGGGCGAGGAGGTCTACGAGGTCGCGGGCACGAGCGGCTCGGGCAACGTCCACGGCTTCGACCGCCTCTGGCGCGACGTCCGCACCCTGTCGTTGCTCTGGCCCCGCGCCGAGCGGCGCCGCCCGATCGGCCGCCAGTACCTCGAGGGCGCATTCGCCACGGCCCTCCCGCTGCCGGGGGGCCTGCGATGACCACCGCTCCCACCGGTCTGGACTTCGACCGCGTCATTGAGACGCCCGCCGACGAGGTCTGGTACACGCGCTGCCCGGTGCCGACGGCCTTCGAGGTCGCCCTGGGCACCGGCCTGTTCGACCGTGAGTTCGGGACCGGCCGCCCCACGTGGCACGCGCTCGCCGACTCCCCGGACCCGGCGGTCCACCAGTCGCACTTCACGCACCGCAAGGCGCGCTCGTTCCGCCACGGCGGCAACGTGCCGGCGATCTACGCCCGCTCGCGCGGGGCCGACACGCGGGTCATCGGCGTCTCGTGGCTGCCGACGCCCTACCCGATCCTCGCCCTGCCGGAATCGGGCATCACGTCCGTCGCCGACCTCGCCGGACGGCGGCTGCTGCTGCCGCGCCGCCCGCACGCGGCGATCGACTTCTGGGCCGCCTCCACGCTCGGCGTGTACGAGAGCGCCCTCGCCACCGAGGGGTTGTCGCTATCCGACGTGACGCTCGTCGAGCGCGTCGGCGCGGAGCACCTCATCCCCGGGGCGGAGGACGCGGACGTCGAGTCGCGGCAGCGCTGGACGCTCCGCAACGCCTACACGATCCAGCGGGACATCCTGGTGCCGCTCGTGCGTCGCGAGGTGGACGCCGTCACCTCGCAGGCGTCTCTCGTCACCCCGCTCGAGGGGCTCAGCGGCGCCCGGGTGATCTTCGATCAGGCGGACCACCCCGACCTCATCGGCCGGGTGAACAACGGCTACCCCGACACCCTCACGGTCAGCGGTGCCCTCGTGGACGAGGACCTGGAGACGGTCGCGCGCGTCGTCGCCCGTCTGCTCCAGGCCGCCGCTTGGGCACGTGACGCGCAGGGGTCCGCGCGGGCCCTGATCGCCGACCGCGTGCAGGTGACGAGCGCGGTGCTCGACGCGACCTGGGGGGAGGACATCGGCGCGAAGCTGGGCGTCGACCTCCCGGAGATGACGGAGGAGGTGCTGCGACGCCAGCACGACCACCTGCTGCGGCACCGCTTCATCGACAGTCCGTTCGACGTGGGGGAGTGGATCGACCCGCGCCCCCTGGGGCGCGCCCGCGAGATCCTGGCGTCCGGGGACCTCGATGGCTGAGGCTCCGAATGTCTGGTACACGCGCTGCCCCGTCCCGAACGCGCTGTCGATTGCGATCCGGCTGGGCTGGCTGGAGGAGGAGCTCACCCCGGACGGCGTCGCCGTGCGATCCCTGGCGGCCCACCCCGAGCCCGCCGCGCGGCAGGCCCACTTCGCGCAAGACCTGGGCGGTCTCATCCGCCACGGCGGCAACGTGCCCCCGCTGGTCGCCCGCTCCCGGGGTGCCGACGTCCGGGTCGTCGGCCTCTCATGGACGGACTTCCACGAGCCCGTCGTCGTGCGGGCGGACGATCCCGCCCAGGGGCCCGCGGACCTCCGCGGCCGCCGCGTGTCGGTGCCGCGGCGTACGGCTGACGCGGTCGACTTCTGGCGGGCGACGGCGCTCCACGGCTACGCGCGGGCGTTGGCCGGCGCCGGCCTCACCCTGGACGACGTCGAGCTCGTGGATCTCGAGATCGGCCGCTCGCACATCGACGGGCCCGCGCCCGGCGACGACCCGCGGGCGCCCCTCTGGGGTGCGCTCGGCCTGCTCGGCCAGCAGCGCGAGGAGGCCCTGGCCCTGCTGACCGGCAGGGTGGACGCCGTCTTCACCCACGCGTCCCTCGCGCCGGCCCTGCTCGCCTTCACGGGCGGGCGGGTGCTGGAGGACGTCGGGGCCGCCCCCGACCGCGCCCGGCGCGTCAACAACGGTGTGCCCCTCGTCCTGACCGTGACCGGCGACCTGGTGGACGAGCGGCCGGACGTGGTCGATCGCATTCTCGCGCGCGTGCTGTCCGCGGCCCGGTGGGCCGCGCGTCATAAGGACGAGGCGACCCGCATCGTGGCCGACGAGGTCGGCCTCGCCCCCGCGCTCGTGCCGCTCGCCTACTCGGGCGCCGCGGCCGGGCAGCTCGACGTCGACCTGTCGCCCGAGCGCCTCGCCGGCCTCGAGTCCCAGGCCGCATGGCTGCACGAGCACGGTTTCCTCGAGCGCCCGATCTCCCTCGATGAGCTCGTCGACCCGGAGCCGCTGCGCCGCGCCCGCGCGCTGCAGCGCCGCGCCCCGGCGTCCGCCGTGGCGGCATGAGCGCCGCCCCGAACCCCGTGCCCGCTCCTGTCCGGGCGGGCGCGTCAACCCACAGCCCAGGAGCACGACAGACGTGACCATCAGACGACGCTTGATGACGGCCCTCGCCGCGACGGCCATCGCGGCCGTCGCCCTCGGGGCCGCCGCCTGCGGTGACGACGACGACGCCGGCGCCGCCGACGCGGCGTCGTCCACCCCCGCCGCCACCGCGGCGCCCGCCGAGAGCGCCATCGCCCCCTACGACGGGCCCGAGGCCTCCCTGCCGACGACCTTCACGGAGCCGACCCCCAAGGACGGCTTCAGCTTCACGATCGGCGTCCCCGTGCCGGCGAAGGCCGTGCCCGCTCTGGCGGCACAGCTTGCCGCGGTCGAAGAGGAGACCGAGCGCCTCGGCGGCACGGTCATTTCCACCGACGCCAACTTCAGCGTCCAGAAGCAGGTGTCCGACTTCGAGCAGCTGCTCAGCCAGGACGTGGACGCGATCATCCTGTCCGCTCTCGACCCGAACTCCCTCACCCCGCTGCTCGAGAAGGCGGAGGCCCAGGGGGTCCCGGTGTTCATCAACGACGTGCCGTTCAAGGCCGGCCTGCCGCCGGTGGAGGGCTTCACGGCGAGCATCCTCACCGGCCAGGACCGCTCGGGCTACGACCGCGCGCGGTTCGTCGCCGAGACGCAGCCGGGTGCGCGCTTCGCCCTCATCGGGGTGGCCATCCCGGCGCCGATGCTCGACTACATGGTCGAGCAGGTGCGGGTGTGGGGTGAGCAGTTCGGTCTGGAGTACGTCGACCGGGTCGACGCCGAGAGCGACACCCCGGAGGCCGGCGCGAAGGCGGCGACGGCGCTCCTCGCCAAGAACTCCGACATCGACGTGGTGTTCGCCCTGTCGGACACCATCGGCGCGGGGGCCCTCACGTCCATCCGCTCGTCCGGCAGCGACGCGCAGGTGGTCGGCAACGGCGGCTACTCGATCGGGATCGAGGCGGTCAAGAACGGGGACTTCCTCGCGACCCACTGGCAGGACTCCCGGCAGCTGCACCGCCAGCTCGTCTGGGCGGCCTACAACGTCCTGACGGATCAGAACCTGCCCCAGCCCGAGCAGGTGGTGTTGGGCAACGGGACGATCGTGACGCCCGAGAACGTGGACACGATCGAGAACCCGATCGGCTGATCCACGGCGTGGCCCCGCCTGTCGGGGGCGGGGCCACGCTCCCCCTTCTTTCTTCCTTCCGCCCGCCCGCCACCAGGAGACGGACCCATGAGCACGGACACACTCGAGGACCTCCGCCTTCCGCGGGCGGCGGCGGCGCGCGTCCCCGTCCCGGTCGGTCACGACGCCGCGATCGCTGCAGCGGCGGCATTGGCGGAGACGCTGCGCCCGGGCGCCGCCCACCGGGACGAGGCCCGCGAGCTCCCGCTCTCCGAGCTGGAGGACCTGCGGGCAACCGGGCTGCTGACGCTCCCCGTCCCGGTCGCCGACGGTGGGCCGGGCGCGAGCCACCGCACCATCGCGACGGTCTTCCGGATCATCGCGGCGGCGGACCCGGCGTTCGCCCAGATCCCTCAACCCCACTTCTCGTTCGTGGACACCCTCGCGCGTCATGGGTCCGAGGTGCAGCGCCGGTTGCTGCTGGGAGAGGTGCTCCGGGGTGCGCGGTTCGGCAACGCGCTGTCCGAGCGGGGCGGCAAGCACGCGTTCGACTTCCGCACCCGCCTCGCGCGTCGCGCCGACGGGGACCATGACCTCGACGGCGTGAAGTACTACTCCACCGGCGCACTGGCGGCGGACTGGGTGGCCGTCTTCGCCCTCGACGACGCGGGCGAGCCGGCCGTCGCCTACGTCCCCGTCGGCAGCGCGGGGCTGGACGTGGGGCAGGACTGGTCCGCGTTCGGGCAGCGCGCGACCCTCAGCGGCACCACGACCCTCGATGGTGTCCGCGTGCGCGACATCCAGGTCGTGCGCGGCATCGTCGAACAGGGAGGGGCGGCCACCACCGTCGGCGCGTACGCACAGCTGCTCCATTCGGCCATCGACGTGGGGATCGCCCGCGGCGCGTTGCAGGACGGCATCCGGTTCACCCGCGACCGGGCCCGGCCGTGGCCCGCCGCGGGCGTCGCCCGAGCGGTCGACGAGCCCGCGGTGCAGCAGGTGTTCGGGCGCCTCACAACGCTCGTCGAGGCCTCCGAGGAGTACCTCGGCCGCTCCGCCGACCTGATGGATGTCGCATCCGCAGACCCGACCCCCGAGAACGTGGCAGAGGCCCGACTCGGCGTCGGCAAGGCCAAGGCGTTCGCCGGGGAGGTCGTCCTCGAGGTGACCACCGGCCTCTTCGAGGCTGCGGGCTCGAGTGCGGTGGACGAGCGGCACGCGCTCGACCGCCACTGGCGCAACGCTCGCACCCACACCCTCCACGACCCCAATCGATGGAAGTACATCCACGCGGGCCGTCACGTGCTCCTCGACGTGCCGCCGCCCGTGGACGACCACAGCCTCTGAGCCGGGTCACGCCGCCGGGCGCTGGGTGAGAGAGCTCGCCGGCGCGCTGATCGCTTTCGTGGTCGCGGTGGTGACGACGCCCGCCGGCGTGTCCGGCGCCGTCCTGCTGTTTCCGATCCAGGTCGGGATTCTCGGTGTTCCGAGCCCGGCGGCGACCCCGACGAACCTCCTCTACAACGTCGTCGCGACGCCCGGGTCCGTTGCGCGCCACGCGCTGCACCGTGAGATCCCTCGTCAGCTCACCTTGGTCACGCTCGCCGGGACGCTCCCCGGGGTCGTGGCCGGCGCGCTGCTGCGGGCGACTGTCCTGGACGGCCCCCAGGCGGTGGCCGCCATCATCGCGATCGTGCTGGCGCCCCTTGGTCTGTCCATGGTCCTCGGATGGCCGGCGGGCAGCCGCGGCCCGCGTCGTCTCAAGGGTCTAGGGCTCGCCACCACCGGTCTCGCTGTCGGCCTCGTGGGCGGCATCTACGGGATCGGTGGAGGTGCCCTGCTGGCGCCGGTCCTGGTCGTGGGCGGCTACGCCGTCCGTCGCGCCGCTCCGGCTGCTCTCGCCGTCACGCTGATCACGTCGGTCGCCGGGGTCGTGGTCTTCGAGACCTTGGCGATCCTCGGCGACACGGATTCCGGAGTCGGCCCTCAGTGGCTCCTGGGACTGGCGATGGGTGCTGGGGGCCTCGCCGGGGGTTACGTGGGGGCGCGCTATGCATCACGCGTGCCCGAGGCCGTCCTGCGCCGCCTGCTCGGGTGCGTCGTCCTCCTCGTGGCCGTCCGGTACGGAGCCGACCTCCTGTAACCGGGCCTCCTGCGGTCCTGGCGCTCGAGTCGCTGCAGTCCCCGCATGGTCTCCCGCATGGTCCGTGTCGCACCCCGCATGCTCCCGCATGCTCTGAGGGGTTTCGAGACGACTTGCGGGCATCTGGGGCACCAACAAGAAAAGCCCCGCATGTACGGGGCTTTTGGCGATGGCGGGACCCAGATTCGAACTGGGGACACCACGATTTTCAGTCGTGTGCTCTACCAACTGAGCTATCCCGCCGCGACCGCGCAGTTTAGGGGTCGTCCCCCGCCCTTGCCAGGAACGGGCCCGGCGGACGCGCGCCCGGGGCGTCCGCCCGGGTATCATCCCCGGCGATGCGCCGCGTCCTCACCGCCATCGCCGCCCTGGGGATCGTCGGCGCCGTCGCGGTCCCGGCCGGGAGCCAGGCGCCCGGCGCGCAGCTGCGGCTCCAGCCCAACGCGGTGAAGGTGCTGACGCCCGCCGAGGAGGCCGCCGACCGCGAGCCGGTCTTCGTCGCCCGCGCGGGCACGCAGTACCGCTTCGAGGTGGGCTACCGGGTGAGCGGCGCCAAGAAGATCGGCACCGGCCACGTCTTCGTCATCGAGAACGCGGTCACCGGCGAGCGGCTCGAGGTGCTCTCCAAGAGCTTCCCGCCGGAGGACCCGGGCGTCTACACCGAGTCGAGCAACTACACGATCCCGTCCGACTGGGCGCCGGGCGTGTACCGGTTCAAGTGGACCATCAACGCCCGCCATCCGCGTCTGGACTCGGTCCAGGCGGAGGGGGCCCGGGTGTTCCTGGTCGCGGCCCCGGCCGGCTGACCGCCCGTCCCGAGGTCGCCGCGCGCCGGCCGCGCGCCGTGAGGAAGACCCCGAGCAGGATGAGCAGCATCCCCCCGACGGTGGCCGGGGTGACGGCCTCGTCGCGCAGCCACCAGCCGTAGGCGACCGCCACCGGCGGGATCGTGTACGCCACGAGCGACGCCCGGCCGTAGCCGATCTCCCCGATGAGCCGGAAGTACTCGACGAACGCCCACGCGGTGCCGGCCACCGCGAGCACCACCACGGCGAGCACGGCGCCGGCCGACGGGACGTGGGTCGGCGGGTGGACGGCCACGAGCGGCAGGGTGAGCAGCGCGGAGGCCCCCACCGAGATGAGCGTCGTCGTCTCGGCCGGCACCCCGGGGTACCGCAGCTTCAGCAGGTAGCCGGACACCGCGTAGGACGCCGCCGCGCCGATCATCGCCATCGCCCCCAGGAACTCGCCGGCGGTGCCCACCTGCTCGACGCCCACCAGCAGTCCCACGCCGCCCAGGCCGAGCAGCAGGCCGCCCCACTGCACGCGCGTCATCACCTCGCTGCGGTCGAGCATGGGCGCCAGGAGCGCGACGAGTAGGGGGACCGCGGCGATGAGGACCGCGGCGAGGCCCGTGGGGACCGTGCGCTCCCCGTAGGTGATGAGCGCGAACGGCAGGGCGATCGCGGCGAGGCCCAGCAGGAGCGCGTCCCAGGGCCGCCGGCGCACGTCGGAGAGGGCCGTCCAGGCCGCGCCCCGCTTCGCCCGCACGAGCGCGAGCAGCACCACGGCGGCCAGCGCGGTGCGCCCGAACACGACGAGCGACTCCGGCATCTCCTCGGCCGCCTCGGCGATGAGGAGGTACGACGCGCCCCACACCGCGGAGAGCAACGCGAGCATGACGACGTGACGGGGTCGCACACGGCCTCCGGGACGGGCGGACGGGACGGTCTATCATCGGCCCGATGGCCAGCCGCGGTCACGTCCTGGTGGTCGACGACGAACGAGCGATCCGGCGCCTGCTGCGGCTGTACCTCACCGACGCCGGGTTCACGGTCGCCGAGGCGCCCGACGGCGAGGCGGCGGTGGAGCAGGTGCGGCGCGGCGGGATCGACCTCGTGCTGCTCGACCTGATGCTCCCGGAGATGGACGGCTACGAGGTCTGCCGCCGCCTGCGGGAGATCGGGAGCGTCCCGATCATCATGGTCACCGCGCGCGACGACGAGGCGAACCGCATCACCGGCCTCGAGCTCGGCGCCGACGACTACGTGGTCAAGCCGTTCTCGCCGGTCGAGGTGGTCGCCCGGGTGAAGGCGGTCATGCGCCGCGTGTCCGCGCCGCCCGACCCGAACCGCGTCCTGCGCGCCGGCCCCGCCGTGCTGGAGCCCGCGAGCCGCCGGGCGACGGTCGACGGGGTGGAGGTCGACCTCACGCGCCTCGAGTTCGACCTCCTCGCGGAGCTCGCCGCGCACCCGCGCGTCGTCTACACGCGTGAGCGCCTGCTGGAGAAGGTCTGGGGCTACCAGTCGGCCGTGGGCGGCAAGACGGTCGACGTCCACGTGGCCAACCTCCGCCGCAAGCTCGGCGAGGACATCGGGATCGTCGCGGTGCGGGGGGTGGGCTACCGGCTCGAGCCCTCGTGAGGGACCTCGTCGACCGCCTGCGGCCGCGCTCCATCCAGGCGCGGGTCGCCCTGGCGATCGGCGTCGCCCTCGTCGTGGTGTTCGTGGTCGTGCAGCTCGTGTTCGTCTCCTTCGTGGAGGCGCGCTCCCGCGACGAGGTGGAGCGGGCGCTCTACGACCAGGCCGAGTCGATCGCGCGCCAGATCGAGCGCAACGGGCTGGAGAACGCCCCGGCGACCGCCCGCGAGGCGCAGCGGTACGTCGGCGACGCGCGCTTCGTGGTCTACGTGGACGGGACGTCGGTGCACTGGAACCGGCCCGTGGGGGACCTGGAGGCGTCGGCGCGCGTCACGCGCGGCGACCTGGAGGTGCTGCTGGAGCGGCCCGACCCGTCCGCCGGCCTCCTCAGCGACTGGATGTTCGTCGCCCTGCTGGCGATCGGCATCGTCGGCACGGGCGCCCTCATCTGGGGCCTCGCGCTCGGGATCGGATCGCGCCTGCGCGCCTCGGTGAGCACCCTGGCCGACTCCGCCGAGGCGGTCACCGCGGGGCGGTTCGACGTGCGGGCACCCGTCACCGACGACGAGCTCGGCCGCCTGGCACAGGCCTTCAACCGCATGACCTCGCGCCTGGAGTCGGCCGACCTGCGCCAGCGCGAGTTCCTGGCCGACGTCGCGCACGAGCTGCGCACCCCGGTCACGGCGATCGAGGGCTTCGCGCAGGCCCTGGAGGACGGCACCGCCTCCTCCGAGGAGGACCGGCGGGAGTCGGCCGAGTTCATCCGGGCCGAGGCCGCCCGGCTCCGCGACCTCGTCCGGGACCTCCAGCAGATCACCTGGCTCGACCTGGACCCGCCGGTCACGACGGCGCCGATGGACCTGATGGAGGCCGGCCGCGACGTCGTCGCGCGCCTGACCATCGACGCGCGGGACAAGGGCGTGTCGCTCCACCCGCCGGAGGGCAGCCTCACCGCGCTCGGCGACCCCGTCCACGTCGAGACGATCCTCTCCAACCTCGTGGCGAACGCGATCACCGCGACCCCGCCCGGCGGGTTCGTCCACCTCGCGCCGGCGACGGCGACGGGGCAGGCCGGGATCTCGGTCAGCGACACCGGCACCGGCATCCCCGCCGAGCACCTCCCCTACATCTTCGACCGCCTCTACCGGGTGCAGTCGGGGCGTCAGCGCCCGGGTGGGGGGTCGGGCCTGGGGCTGTCGATCGTGCGCCGCCTGGCGACGCTGCTCGGCGGGCGCGTGACGGTGCGCAGCACCCCGGGGGAGGGGTCCGTCTTCACGCTCTGGCTGCCCGCGAAGGCGGTCGCGCCCGCGCGGCGGGCCAGGGTAGGCTCGGGGCAGGAGTAGTCGCCGAGACGAGGGGGACCCGGTGGCCCAACGCCGCTATCTGCTGTCCGAGGACGCGATCCCGACGCGCTGGTACAACGTCGCCGCCGACCTCTCCTCGATGCCGCCGCCGCCGCTGCACCCGGGCACCGGGCAGCCGGTCGGGCCGGACGACCTGTCGCCGATCTTCCCGATGGAGCTCATCGCGCAGGAGGTGAGCGGGGAGCGCTGGATCCCGATCCCGGATCCCGTGCGGGAGGTCTACTCCATGTGGCGGCCGACGCCGCTCTTCCGGGCCCTCGGCCTGGAGGAGGCGCTCGGGACCACCTGCCGCATCTTCTACAAGTACGAGGGCGTCTCCCCGGCGGGGAGCCACAAGCCCAACACCGCCGTCCCGCAGGCCTACTACAACAAGCAGGCCGGGATCCGGCGCCTCTCCACCGAGACCGGCGCCGGCCAGTGGGGCTCGTCGCTCGCGTTCGCGTGCGAGCTGTACGGGATCGAGTGCAAGGTCTACATGGTGCGCGCCTCGTACGACCAGAAGCCGTACCGGCGCTCGATGATCCGCACCTGGGGCGCCGAGGTGGTCGCCTCACCCTCCGAGGAGACGGCCGCCGGCCGCGCGATCCTGGAGGCGACGCCCGACAGCACGGGCAGCCTCGGCATCGCCATCTCGGAGGCCGTGGAGGACGCCGCCACCCGCGACGACACGAACTACTCCCTCGGCAGCGTGCTGAACCACGTCCTGCTCCATCAGACGATCGTCGGCCAGGAGGCGCGCAAGCAGCTCGCGATGGCGGGCGCCGAGCCGGACGTGGTCATCGGCTGCGTCGGCGGCGGGTCGAACTTCGCCGGCCTCGCCTTCCCGTTCCTGGCCGACAAGGCCGCGGGCAGCGAGATCCGCATCGTCGCCGCCGAGCCGGCCGCCTGCCCCACCCTCACCCGCGGCCACTACGGCTACGACTTCGGCGACACCGCCGGCATGACCCCGCTGCTGCCGATGCACACCCTCGGCCACGGCTTCGTCCCGCCCGCGATCCACTCCGGCGGGCTCCGCTACCACGGCATGGCGCCGCTCGTGTCGCACCTCGTGCACACCGGCCTGGTGGAGGCGCGGGCCTACAACCAGAGCGAGTGCTTCGCCGAGGCGGTCCGCTTCGCGCGCACCGAGGGGATCATCCCGGCCCCCGAGCCGTCCCACGCGATCCGCGCGGTCGTGGAGGAGGTCGAGCGAGCACGCGAGGAGGGCGTCGAGCGGACGATCCTCTTCAACCTCTGCGGGCACGGGAACTTCGACATGGCCGCCTACGACGCCTACCTCGCGGGCCAGCTGGTCGATGTCCCGCTGGCGCAGGAGGAGCTCGACGCCGCCGCCGCCGAGCTGGAGGGCCTGCCCGCTCTCTAGAGCGGGTCGGGCGGCTCGGCGCTGGAGAGCGTCACCGTGATCTGCGCGACCGCATCCAGGGGGCCCGGCTCGGCGGCGTCGGGCCCCCCGCGCTGGCGCGAGAGGACGAACGTGACCGGATAGGTGGCCGGGCTGACCGCGCCCGTGCAGTCGGCGTTGAAGAGGCCGCCGCGGATGGCCCCGACGTCGGCGACGGCCGTCGCGTCGGCGCCGGTCTCGGAGTAGATCGGGTCCTGCGACACCTGCGCCGCCTCGCCGGCGCTGCCGTCCAGGCAGGTCCACCGGGCGGTGAGGCCGTACGTGGTGCGCGGCTCCGGGTTGCGCACCGTGAGGGTGCCCGGGGTCTCCTCGGACATCACCGCTTGGTCGTAGGTGAGGGCGGGCGGCGGGGCGAGGGCGATCGCAACCGCGGCCGTCCGTCGCAGGCCCGCCACCGAGAACGTGACGGTCACCGGCGAGGGCGTCCCCGCCGGCCGGGCGGACAGCACCTGGGCCAGGGCGCCCCCGCGCGGCACCGTCACGACGGCGGCGCCCCGCCGGTCGGTCCTCACCGAGGCGACCTCCACCGGGCGGGTCAGCCAGGGGGCGAGGGCCTGGACCCGGAGGATCGC